>Ga0316207_10000097_pt1 | contig 189579 bp, 210 predicted proteins | sample 6weekpyrite_MG_FD_204943 | JGI IMG/M metagenome (GOLD analysis project Ga0316207, IMG submission 204943) | Microbial mat bacterial communities from mineral coupon in-situ incubated in ocean water Damariscotta River, Maine, United States -... | ecosystem: Environmental > Aquatic > Marine >...
GCTCCTTTATCAATTAATAGTTTTTGTAGCTTCAAAACATTTAAAGCTATTGAAGCTACGGCATTAGTATTATTTAGAGCATTAAACACATCTTGAACCTCCTGAGTTGATAAATTTGTGGCATTAGAAATTAAAGTTTGAATTGCTGTTTTTTCATTTTCAATAGCAGTTAATTTATTCGTAAGGTCTAAACTAAGTGTATTAGCTTCTGTCTTAGATGGTATTGTGGAGACTAAATGTTCAATGTCATCTTTTACTTGAGTCTCTTTTAAAGATATATTTGAAAGTGCGTCATTTTTTGCCACGCTAATTACATCAAATGAATTTGTCTCTTGTAATTGAAGGTTGTCTAAGGCATTTTGAGCAATCCCAGATATATTTGAGCTTGCATTTGCTATTGCTTCTAGTGCGGATATTTTGGCTTGATCTATTAAGTTAAGTGCATCATTTTTTAAAGTGCTGATCTCATCTTTAATTGTTGTTTGAAAATTATCTACCAATTGTGTTAAATTGTCTTTTATGCCGATTATAATGTTTTCTAAATCATTTAACTGAGTTATACTAATATTAAACTGTTGTAAAAAAATAGCAAACTGAGAAAACCATGTGTTTATCTTAGATCTAAAATCAGCATCTGGTTTGCTTGGAACAACTGTTATTTCATCTACTTTATCTATTGCCATATTTTTCCTTATCTGTTAAATTAAACCGTTTATCTTCAATAATACTCTTGACGTTGTATCATTGTCTAAAATAGGTAATGCAGATTTTAAATTTCCATATACCCATGTAGCTTCTTGACCATCTTCGAGAGCATCGCCTAAAAAAAGAGTAGGACTATCTAGTAAGTCATCTAGTTGCCTATTTATAATGCTAAATTCAGCAGATGGTATAAGACAATCAACTTTCATCGTTTTTGCTTTTTTACCAGTAATGAATGTACTTATTCCAAATTCATCATCTATTCTTTTTCCATAATTTTTTTTCGGGGTTTCAATTTGCCATTTAGAATGACCAATATTTAAAGTTTTTCCACAAAGAACAATTCCTACTTTAGCGACACCTATCTGTTTACGAAGCGAAATTTGAACAGTTGCCAAATATGTTCTAGGAAGATAAACAAGATAATTGTTTTTTAATTTGTCAGTTTCATTAAAAATATAGTCAACCATATCAAGGTCAGAGTTTATTATCAAATCTTTTGTCTGCTGTTTTAAAATTGTTACACCATCGTTAGCTATATATTTCATCTCTATAGTGTCAGCTTCAATATTTAAAAGCGCAAAAGCATCTATTGAATCTACACTAACATCAAAGCTAATGCTTCCATTATTTATGTTTTTATCACCAACTGTTTGAGAGTGCAAAAAATCATCTGTTAATCTGCTTGGGTTTGTTGCTCCGTCTTTAACCCATCTTTTTGTTTCAATTCCAAGCAAAGAGTTCGCAATATTAACTGATGGCGTACTTCCAGCTGTATTATTGTTAATCAGAGATTTATATACTGAATTTTCTGAAGCTACTTGTACGCTCTGTCCTAATGAATATACACTATTTGGACTAAACTCACTAGAGGAATCAGCAGCACAAATCATATTTGATATAGTAAAATTTGCTGGAATAATTGCTTTTGCCATTACACTGCTGCCTTTATTTTAAGTCCATCTATATCCCAATCTTCAAAAATATCTAATATCTCTTTTTGTGTTTTTAATTGCTCAAGTAACATTGCATTTTGTTCTTTTAAGATAATATTTTGTTCTTTTAAGTCTTCATTATTTTTGAATGTAGGGATATTTAAAGAATTTCCATTTTGTCCTTTTCTTTGTGCTTCGAGTCTTGCCAGTATGTCGCGGTTAATCGGGTTATGTACCTGTTTACTAGTTAGTACATACTCATCTTTATGCACTGAACCAGCTAAGGCATTACTGTTTCCAAAGCCTGTATAACCGCCACCTTTAAAACCCTCATTTGAGAGCCAGTCATCAACAATTGCGTAACCAGCTGGATTATTTTCAGCAAGTGCAGCAACACGAAGTTGTGATGCGAAAGTGTCAGTTAGATCATCACTTGTTTTTCCAGCTATTAAGTCTGAGTAAGATGCTCCTGAATATGTACTTGGAGTACTTGGAGCTATAGCAACATTATTACTTTGAACAGTTGCTTCAGTTCGTACACCATTTACATAAATTACTGGAGATACGTTAATTGTAGGGTCAAAGCTTTTTTGATTTATTAGGTTTTGTAGCCCTAAAAGTTCATCTTTAGCAATACTTGCTAACTCTTCAGTACTTTTTGCAATGGTTGGATCATATGAGAGTATCGCTGCTTGAATGTCTGACATGTAGCGATTGGTCTCAACTGTTAGCTCCTCTTGTGTCTTTTGCGCTTTTGAAAGTCCACCAACACCTTTTAATTGCGCTGATATTCTTGCAAATTCAAATTTATAATTAGATGCATCTGAGTACTCTTTTAGATTTGTTAAATATGCTTTTGAATTTTCAACAACACGGCTTAAATATAGAGATGTATCATCGCTATTACCTGAGTTCATAGCACTTTGTAAACTAGTAAATGCTGTTTTATACTCAGATAGTGCAACACTTGCACGGTCTTGGTAACTTAAATAACTAATGGAATCATCTAAGCTCATACTTATAACTGAGTCATGTAAGCTATTTGTAACGCTCTCAATGTTTGCAACAATACTTGTCTGCTCATCTAGTGTGCTTTTGTAACTAGAGAGCATAGAGTTAAATGTATTAATCTCTTTTTTAATATCTTTGCCACTTTTAATAACTGCTAGTTGATTATCTAGGTCTTTCTTGGTATAGCTTTTATTATTAACACTTAGTCCATCATAGATGCCTTTTAGTTCAGTAGTTCCTTGATACCACTTCATTATGTCATTTTGCATACCTGTAGCATCTGCTAAAAATGTCTCATTACTAGAATGTGCCAAATTGCTTGAGATATTTTTAACGTCTGAATATTTAAATGTTTTAGATGTAAGAGAACCAATACTATCTTGTACAGATGAACTAAGTGAACCTAACGCATTTTTAAAGTTATTAAGTGAAGTGATTGCAACATTTAAGAATGTAGTTGTACTTTTTAAAATGTCGCCAGATTTATCAAGTTCTGGATTATTAATAAGTGTATCTTTTATAGTATTTGCAGTATTTTTAATTCCATCTGCTCCCACCTTTAAAGCCCACGCAGAAGCTTTACCAATATCTACCCATTCATTGCCATCAATATATAACATTTGAGGATTTAGTATCTGATCAAATGTTGAATTAACTGCTATTGTATATGCTTTTAAGTCACCACTTTTTTGCTCTTCTTCTTGTTTTAACTGCTTTGCACGTTGGTTCTCTAAAGTTGCTAATTTTTCAAGTCCATCACCAATAGAGATTATTGTCTTTAAATTCTCAGGAGTGAAGTAACTATTTTTTATTAGTTCGTCTGAAATTGATGTAAATGCTTTAAAGTCTAAATTATCTAGTGCAGTTTGTAAGCCATCTACTTGTGGTAAAAGTGAGCCATAAATTGAGACTTGATTAGTTAGCTGTTTTTTAGATACGTTTATGTCATAATCTAAAATGTCCTCACCACTAATTTGTGCGTTTGTTCTTTTCCAGCCATCTTGTGTTGTTATAAATTCATTTACAGATTCAGTTAATGCTTGTGTTACAGTTTTGTCAACACTTTTAGCATATTCACTCCAAACATCATAAATCTTATCTAGTTCGCTATCTCCAATGGTTGTCGGGATATTACTTAGTCCAGTAAATGACTGTATAAAAGCTTTAGGCAATGCGGTATCGAGTAAAGTTGTACCACTATACATACCAGCTTGTACAACAATATCTTTATTATCAGTCAATGTGTCAAGCAGATACTCATATGTTCCAAACAGCGCATTTATTTGAGACTTCTCTTGTGAGCTTAGTTCATTAACATCAGTCCAGCTCTTATCGTTAAACCAGCTATTTTTCTCAAAGCTTGAATAGCCTTGAATATCTGAAACATCACCATAACTGGCTGTTGATTGCAAGTTAAGCCCTGAGCCTACTTGTTTGGTTTTGCCAAACATTCCGCCAATTACAGAGCCAAGCAGTGAACCGATTGCAATTCCTATTGGACCACCTAGTGAGCCTATAGCTCCACCAATTGCCCCATAGCTTCCAGCTTTAGTGTCTACTCCTAAAAGTTTATCACCTAGTGAACCTACAACATAGCCACCCATAGCACCAAGTGCTATACCACCTAACGTTTGCCCGTAAATAATAGCACTTTCGCCAGTTGTTGCTAACCCTTGTGTAAATGGATTTGCAAGACCATAACCAAAGCCACCAACTGAATTTGCAACACTTGTGAAACCAAGAGAGTTAAGTCCGCCAGCTATTGTTTGAGAACCGCTTATTATTGAGCCACTTATTCCACTTGTTGCTAAACCATACGCACTTTTTAATCCACTTGCGTAATTTAATGTAGAAGATAAATCACTATTTCCTGAAATTAAACTAGCACCTTGAAGAACTTGACCTGCGCTATCAACCACTATTTGGTTATCAGTACCACCAACCCAATTAGCACTTTTTTCATCTTTGTTAAAACCTTTATCTTTAAGAAGTCCTGTACTAACTGTCGCAAAGGTTGAACTCTTTCCTAAGAACGAGCTGCTTAATTGTTTTGCAAAAGGATTAAATATATCGCTTCCTAAATCACTAAATGTAGTTTTTAGAAATGATTTAAAGTCTGTGAATTTACCTGTAATTGTATCAAAAAAGTTATTTTCAAAAGTTTCACTCATGGATGAAGTTAGGTTTTCCATAACCCCCTCAACCTCTTTAGCTGAAGTTTTTGCAGTTTTTCCAAATCCTCCAAAAGTTCCATCCATAGCATTTTTAACGCTATCTTTTTTTGTTGGTGAGGCTATTGTTTCGCCAAGTTCTAGGAATGTTTTGTTTGTCTCTTCTACTAAGTTTCTAGCTAACGCTTCATAGTCCGTTAAATCGTCGAATGCACCATTAATTGATTTAATTCTTGCATCAATGCCAACACCTGCGCGTTTAGCAATTTCTTTACTCCAGCTATTATCAATGTCTATAAAAGGCAAAGAATTTAATGCATCTGTTATTCCAGCTACACCACTTGCTATTACACCAGTAAAGACATGCCATCCAGCTACTAAAGTATCCCATGCAACACTTCCAGCTATTGCAATGCCCTCAAATGCATTTGCAAGTTTTCCTACTCCTATGATAGTTCCATTAACCGCACCAATAAGACCTTGTGTAAAAACATCTGTATTTTCTAAGGTGTTCTTATAAAAAGCATTAAATTGATCACTCACTGTTTTAACTAGAGCTTTAACATAGTCAAACGCACCATCATCCATGAGCTCTTTTTTAAAAATTGTCCAGTTATCGCTCATATTTGAAACCATGCCAGCGAATGTTTTACTTTGTCCTTGCATTGCACCTGCGTATTTACTGTTAAAAATAGCGGTTAATGTGCTTTGAATAACTTCTGAATTATTGTCTACTATTATGTGTTTAGCTTTTCCACTTGCGGTAGTCCATGAGTATGCAACTTTATCTCCTTGTTGCGAGGCACGCAGTCCAAACTCTTTTAAACGTTCATTTTCACCAACAACAGCATCTGCCATTGCCTCAACTGCCTGCATTAATGGTTTTTTCATACCAGCTGCTGTATCGCCCAATGATTCTAAAGAACCACCAATAGGGTCAAGACCATAAGACTTTAATTGTGTAAATGATTCAGTGATTTTATTTATCTCAAAAGGAGTCTCTTTTGCAAAAGTTGTAATCCAGGACATAGATTTTGCAGCTTTTTGAGATGATCCCTCTATAGTTGTTAATACAGCATCAAAACCCTCAAATTGTGACGATGTGTCTACTAAAGCTTTTACAGAACCTGTAAGTAAATCTACAGCTTTATTGACACCATAGACTGCAACCGCAGTATGTGCCATAGAAGCTACACGTTTATTAAACTTATCTGTATAAGACTCTGTTTTTTTAAAAGATTTGCCTAAGCCATCAACATTTTTCTTAGTGACAAGAAGTTCGCCTGTATCACCATCAACTTTGATTTTAATACGTAAGTCAGACATTGTGGCACACCATATGGTATAATCTAACCATGGAATTACTATTAACATTGCTCATAACTTTTGTTTCGGTCATATTAGCTGTTGTCAACGTTAATCCCTATTGGCTTCTTTTGATACCTGCAAGGCTTTATTGGGTATATAAAAGCGACCGCATAATTATCTAAATTATTTACGTCCACTTCTAATCCTTTAATTCACTCGCAACATATTGAACAAACTCATACATTTCTAAAGCACTTGTTGATATTTCATTTTGTGTGCAATAGTCTTGTAAAACATCATATTTAACTTCAATTCCAAATCCGTTATTCGTAACACTTAGTTTGACTAAACGATACAATGCTTTTTCCCAATCACATGCTAATTCATAGGCGAAAATACCGTTTTGTTTACCTTCAGTTTTTAAATACGCAATAACGTTTTTTACTTTTTTGAGCCATCCTTGCTCGTTAACTCTGCTATTTCATTAAAGATAAGTGCATAGTTAATATCTTGAATTTCAATGAACTCTTTTAAAGCATTAGAATCATCACCACTTACAAGTAAATCAAAACGTAATTCATACGTCTCTTTTTCTCCTGTTGTTGTATCTTCAAGATTTTCATTCCATTCTTCAATCTCATCTTGTAAGGCGCTTATCTCATCACCAAGTTCTATTTGCTTTCTGATAATTGTTTTATCACCATCTTCTATGAGCATTTTGTTAAGCGTATATAAATCAGTTAGTTTTCCAAGTTTTTGGTTTAACTTGTTGGCTTTTTTTCTTACTTTATTGAACTCTTTAGAATAACTCTTAGCGCACTCTTTTAGTTCATCTTTTTGTTTTTTAGTAGGTTCACAGATAGTTACTTTAAAGCTCTTATCTCCAATATCTACAGTTACGTTATATTTAAGCTCTATCATAATCTACACCACTGGAATCAGATACTCTTTAAAGTATCCATCTGTATCATGTTTTAAAACTTCACCATCAAATTTTAAACTTGCAAAATCTTCACTCATAAAAGCTACTGAATCATTTGAACTTACAACAGCAATTGGAATTTCAAGAACTGGTTGGTTAGCACCTGCTGCAACTTCAGCTACAAATTTAAACTTACCTTTTAAAAGAGCTTGTTCACCACCTTTAATTACATCTAGTGTAGTATCTGCTGCTGCAATAGATCCATTTGGTAATGTTGCACCTAAAAGAAAAATTTCAGTTACTAGTGTTGCATTTAAAGCCATTGCTAGATTTTCTTTATTCAATCTAATAGTGCTAAAACTTAGAGTTGAACTAAAGCTTGTTGCAACTTTGTCAGACTTAACAGGAAGCGCACCATCTTTATTCATAGCTTCTGCAAAGTCAGTATTTGTTTGTAAACTTACATCTTGAACTTCACCAATCTCACGTTCTGCTACATAAGTAGCACCATCAGCATTTAACTGACTAAAGTAAAGTTTTCCACCTGCTATGTATCTATCGCTCATTTGCTATCCTTTAGCTTTACGGCATTTATTTTTAAAAGTGATTTTGCATCTTCATCACTTAACTCAATCTCTTCACCTACCTTTACAGGCTTACCTTTATGCAACTTTTTTAGTGCAATATATGTCTTCATTAATACCCCTTTATTAAAGTACTTACTTGAAAGATTTCTGTTTTAAAATCATCAAAATCTAGCTTCGAACCTTCAAAACTAAAATCAGGTTCACCTGCACTTAATTTTAAAAGTGCTTTACGAATTTCTTCGCCCTTTTTTTCATGTTTTACAATGACTCCAATAACTGCAAAGTAATCTAGACGACTTCCATCGTTTGGCCGTGAGCCAATAACTTTTACATCTGATACTGCAAAAGCCTCAACTACTACTTTTACTATATTTATGGCTTCTATTTCTGTCATGCTTCGCTCAATGCAATAATTGTTTCTAATTCATCATCTGTTGAATTAAAGTTTAAAACTTTATAAATAACTGCATCAATAGTTATTTGATCACCAAGCGCTATTAAACTAACATCAGATGTCATTGCTTTTATTACCTTGCTACTCATGTTGTCAATTCCATAATCATCTGCATAAAAGACATTAATATCAACTGTTTTATACGTTGCTATTGCATCTGCTAATTCTGTATAGATGTTTGGCAAGTCTGCTAATAGTGATGTTCTAATGCTCATTACTTAGCTTTCTTTACTGTTTTCTTTTTCATTCCTTTAACCTCTTCAATTTCACCTGAAAAATTTTCAGCTTCTGAATTTAGAAACATTTTGTTGGCTAAACCATCAGGAACATCTAAGACATCCCCTTTTTTATAGCTTGCCCCTCGAAAGTCAATATCTACAAGTAGTTTGACTTTCATCTGTTACCCAATCTTCACGTATACAGAACCAGAAGTTGCGCCAGCTTTTGTACTCATGGCGTGACCAGCTAATGTATTTGCTGTTGCTGTTGTGGTAACTGTTCGAGCTGTTGTATCAAAATAAAGAACATCCCCAAATGCGATTGCATCTAATGTTGTTGCGGTAATTTCAAAGACACCCTCAAGTTCAAGACTGATAACGTCACCTGACACCGCATCATCTAGCGCAATACCGATACTGTCTGCCAATGGAACTACATCACCATTTGCAATAGTTGCAGTAGCTGTATAATCTACCACCGCGCCCTGTTGAATTTTTGTTGCTTCTTTTGGCATTGTTTTTTCCTTATATTAAGATGCTAATTAAGCACCTGGATTTTTGTAAAGTGATTTGTAATCTTCTGCAACCACACCAAAATCAAATATACCTTGGAATATAGTCTTAGTCAGACTCTGAGAGTCCATTTGAACAATTGGTCTGCGACCTGTTCCAGCTAAATAACCAGCTTTGATTGTTCTTCTATCGCCCGCGATATACCAAGCACCAGCGGCAAGTTCCGCATCAACAATAATTGTCATCATGTTATAGAATGGGTTGATTACACCAGCGTTTGTGTTTGCTTCTGTACTAGCCATTGAAGATAGAAGTGTGCGAGCTGTGATTTCTTGCTCTGTTGCCACAATTAAGAACATTGGTAAAATATTTAGTGCGTTTTTGCCATCTTTTGACTTTTGGCGCATCATTGAAGTTCTTGCAGCTTCAAGAGTTGTTGCAGAAAGTGATGCACCAGTACTAGCTAAGTTGCTATGGCCTGCGTGAAAAATTGCAATACCATCTTTCATTGTGTAAGATGTATAATCATTTTTGGATTGAAGTAAATCATAAACAATACCGTTTGCAGTACGTTTAGCCATTGTTCCAAACTCACCAAGAATGTTTGTAAATGCAGATAAATCATCATTTATAATCATTTGGCGTGTTAATGTAAACTCTGCACCAAAACTTTCAATCTTCCAATCTTCCGATGCTTCACCAAGTTGCTTCTCTTTTAACTCACCATTTTCTTTAAGTTTAGAAAGACGACCTGAATCGCCAAGTGTAATATCAGTTTGATTTTTAAAATCAGGTACATCCACCTCTTTAACCCATGCTTGATAAGAACCATTTTGTTCTTCATAAGCTTGTTCTAGCACACGATTACCTGAATTTACTAAAAGAAGTGGAAAGTCAGCAGATACCATTGCACGTGAGGCAATTTCTTGACGGTTATAACCACTTATACCTGTAACTCTTTTTGCAATATCGATTAATGATGCACCGCGAAATTCGTTTACATCAGCATGAGGTTTATCTAGTTTAACACCAGCTTTTATAGCTACTGCATCACGAATAGCACCCATCATTGATTCGCGTGTACTGTCATCTTTTGGCTGTGCTGGCATTGATGGCTGAGCATCTTTTCTTTCGTCAAGAATATCTTTCATCAGGTCTGCGCTTGTTCCATTTTGAGCATATTTTGTTCTTAGTGCATCACTTGCGCCATAAACAGCAACAATATTAAGGACATCAGCTTTTCTTTCAGCTTCAAATTTGTCAACTCTTAGTGTTTCAATTTCATCCGCTTGCGCTTTTGAAATATCAGCACGAATTTTCATTAATTCCAAATCTTGGTCTTTGTCACGTTGTGCCATAGATTCAAGTGATTTTAATCGTTCTTGTAACTCTTTTAACATTTGTACATCTCCTTTATTATTTAAATCACTTTCGCGACCTTTATGTTTTGCTCCACTATCGAAACCAATTCCTACTGCTGAGAGTTCAATAATCTCAAAATCTGTAACAGTAACTATGTCGGGTTCTCTATTTCGTTCTTCAACCTCATACTTATTGATTCTGTAACCAATAGATACATCTGTAAGCGTTCCATTTTCATATTTGCGCTTTACATCTGCACCTGACTCATCAAAAACCACATCAGTAACCAAAGATGCCCCATCCATTCGTTTGTTTTCAATCCGACCTATCGCGTCGTCTACATCTCTGTTATGGTTTTTGAAAAAGGTGTTAAGTGAGTCCATATTTGCACCGTTAATATCAAGACGTTCAATGTATGTATCACCACTCCACCAATCATGACGCAACCCCTCATTATTATCTGAGACAATGACAAATGACAAAGCCCCTGTTTCTGTCTTTTTAGTTGAAACTGTTGCAGCTCTTGTTTGGCTTGTACCAACTAACGCGCTACGCTTTTGTAGATCAGGCACTCTTAACCTCCTGTGGTATTGGTTCTTCTATTAATCCGTATTTCAGCAATAACTCTTTTTCTTTTTGTTTTGTTTTTAAAATCTCTTCAAAGTCACGACCTCTTTCATGTGCTAAATCTGTCATAGTTGTAAGATTTAATTCGATCTCTTTTTCAATGGCTTTCATATCTTGTTGAGGGTTTACCCATTCACGTTTCGGGTAGCTCCATTTTGGAGCGTAGAATTTTGATTTATCGTTCGCGTACTTAGCTGGATTTATTGGTAACGTGCCTTGCATAACTTCTATTTCTAACCATTCAGTAAAAATATTGTCTAGCACATAGTCAGTTATGTGTTTTTGTTCTTTGTCAAAGCGTTTATTGTCTTGGATTAATGAAGCTCTTGAAGATGCAAAATTAACTTTTGTATAATCCCTAAAAGCTAATTCATAAGAGATTTTTCTTGCAACCGAGATTGTTCGTACAGTATGAGTAATAAATTCACCGTAACCAGCACTCCCAGCATCATTTGTATGTTTTGAGATTTTTTCACCACCTTTTAGGTAATAAACCATCAAACCATTAATGTCTTGGATTTCTCCGTCTATTGTAGTCTGAGTTCCAAACACATCCGCATCACGATCAGACTCAATAACGTAAGCAATCTCTGCGTTAGCTCTTGCACTTTTAACTGTTGCTGATTGATACGCTGAAAAATTCTTAATGTCTAAGATGGCTTGTTTGTATTCTGTAACACCTCTGTATTGCGATGGTCTCTCTATTTTGAAATAATTCACAATATTGTTTGCTGGAATTACGATATTGCTATTTTTTGTTTTAAAGTTGTACTCTGTGACTCTTCCTGATTCGTCAAGTGTTAGCCCACTTGTACCTTTAGATTCATCAAGGCTATCTGCTTCTATTAGTTGAAGCTTTAATCCCTCATCTGTTATTTTTTTATATATAAAAATTTCACCATCTACCATTCTATTTTCTAAAACAAGAGTTTGGATGTCTGTAAAATTTAATCTTCCTGTAATGTCACAATTTTTAGCCCATTGTTTAAATCTTTTTTCAATAGCATCATCAATGTTTTTTTTACCTGTTTTTGATTGCAACTCAATACCGCGACCTATTACGTTATTGACAATAGCATCATCTATGTTTGCCATAATTGGATTGTTCGCACGCAACCATCTAGCACGTGCGCGCATTGTGCTACGGTCTGCGCTTGCTGTTTCTTCAAAGGGACTATTTGCATTCCAAAAATCACGGTTTACAAGTGTCTTTTTACCACCCTCATAAAAACCACGTTTGTTAGTGATTAAAGAATGTACACTACGAGAACGAGACATTACTTACAGCCTTTCGTGGTGTTGTTGTTTGACCCTCGATAAAATTACGACCATGTGTTGCTATTTTCGTGAGAATTTCATTTTTTTCTTTTAGGATTAGTAAATAAGAACGGTGGACTTCTTTGTCAGCAGATTTATATGAGATTGCTTTTCGTGCAGCAGATAGAGAAACATCTATTTCATCAAGTATTTGACCAAGAGTCTGTGCCACTACACGCCTTTATATAAGTAAGTGGCATATTTTGACGGATTTATTGTTGTGGTGGTATGGGTACTAAAAAATAATTAGGGTGCTTATTTTAAGAAGAGAGCTGTATCTTTATATTTTAGAGTAATACACACGATGTGTCATAATACTTTAAGCACTTAGTGTGTATAATGTGTATAGAAAAGGAGATATAATGAACGCTAAAGAGATAATCAAAAAACTTGAAAAAGCTGGTTTTTACAGAAAGTCTCAAAAAGGTTCTCATATCAAAATGACAAATAATGAGGCTATTGTTACAGTTCCTTTTCATGGTGCAAAAGATGTACCTATTGGAACTGTAAAGAGTATAGAAAAATCTACGGGCATAAAGCTCTTAAAGGACTAAGAATGAAATATATCGCTTTTATACACCAAGATGAGGAAGATAATACAGCTTTTAATGCAATAGTTCCTGACTTAAAAGGGTGCGTATCTTACGGAAAGAGTTTTGAAAAAGCTTGTGAAATGGTTCAAGAAGCTGCAGAGTTATGGCTTGAAGATGAGAAATTTCCAAAAGCCAATAACTTTGCGTATTTTACAAATAAAGTTAGGAAAGAATTTAATATACCTAAAAATGCTCTCACTTACATTGTCGATGTTAAGCAAGATAGCAATGTTCGAATAAATGTGATGATTGGATCATCTTTACTTAAAGAGGTTGATGAAAAAGCAAAACTAAAATTTAATTCCAATAGAAGTGCTTATTTTCAAGAGTTGGCTAAGAGGGATTTGAATTTGGCATAGTGTATATTTTTATCGTATTATCAACGGCTCGTTCTAATCTCTTCTCAATATCTTCTTTTTCGAAGCTTTTTAGGAAGTCGTAGAGGGTTTTTCTTTTACTGCTCTTGCAGATAATAACAACATTGTGCAAACTGCGTGTAATTTAGGATGAATTTTTTCTAAATCTTCTTGGTATTTTGCTAAAGTTGCTATATCTTCCTTTGCGTCTGCATTTAACTCGTCAAAAAGTTTATCTATTACATTCGTTTCTTGCATCTCTTTGCCTTTTTCAATGATGGTGTGTAGTTGTTTTTTTATTTAATAAAACTAAAGCAATTACGCCAATAACAGAACCGATTATAAAAACTATTGACATTGATGTCATAATAAATCCTTTTCAGTTTTTTTAATTAGAGTGTAACCGACACTATACAAGAGTATAGAGAATATAATCCCTGTTCCTAATTCTATCCAATTTTGAGTTAAAGAAAATTCTTTAAAAAATATTAAAACAAGTGTTAAATTTGCAAGAGCTATTAAACCTTTACCGACTTCCTCAATGGATTTCACTTTATCCCTTTAAGTAACTTAATAGCCTCAACTTTCTTTGAAAGTTCTTCTTTATCCATGTTTTTCAAGAGAAATCCTCTTCTATCTTGTCTATAACTAACTGCGCTATAGGCACTCTACCACTTCCTCTAGCAAGTAAATAAGCTGTATTTTTAACAGAAATCATATAATCTGGCTCAATTTTTGAGATATTTTCAGTGTACTCTTTCTCGTCTCTGTCAACCCAAACTTTCTTAAAAACATAGTTAATTAATTCTTCATCACTATACTTATCAGTATCTTGTGTATTTTCTCTAATAAAACCAACGAATGGCTTAAAATACTTTCTTGCTAACTTAGTCGGTCGAATAAATAAATAAAATATTTTCAATGCCCTGACTGCTGGCAATAAAGACGTTATCTCTTGCATTACTTTTCTTCTTCAACTTTCTTAAAGAAGTCTTTTAGTGCGGTTTCAATCACCCATTTTTTTGTACGACCCTCATCTTTACTATATTTATCAAGCTTCTCAACTAATTCTTCATCTAGTTTGGTGCTAATTTTTTTAGTAAATTCTTCTTTATCCATATTTTTTAATTATACATAGCACTTGCAAGTGCTTTTTTAGATTTTGATAATTCTTTTTTAATTCTCTCTGCCTCTACTTCTAGTATTCTTACTTCTTTCATGGCTATCTCTACATCTGAACCATCAAGCCAAAGAGAAACCTCTTCTACTTCTTTTGCGTTGTCACTTACTATTGCATCAATATCACCGTTTAAAATACTAAATCTATGTTTACAATATTGTTTTTTTATACCAGCGGGACAAGAACAATGAGCAGTTAAATTATTGTCTTCTTTAAAAAATTCTACCTTATAAGGCTCTTTAGCTGAGCCTTGCACTAAAAATTCAATTTTTTTCATTTTTCAGCCCATACTTTAAAATATTTACAAATTCTACTGCCGTAACTGCTCTATTCTCTTCATTTAGAAAGTTATTTCTCGAAGCGTATATGTCAAATTTAGCGAATTGAATACCACCACTTTTAAATCTATAGCCCTCTACAGCATTTTCTATTACTTCGTCATACCCACTTGGGGAGGAAAACTGTACTTGTATTGAATATTTATAAGTTCCATCCTCGTAATAATTAAACGTATCGCCAATATCAAAGGCAAATACCCATCCCTGAGTCCATTGTTTATGCTTAATTTTATCAACAACCTTGTCTGTTTCTTTAATATCTAATGCACTCTTAAACGCTTTTACTACTTTGAAAACCCATCCATCCGCAACCCCATTTGGGAAAGCAGCTATAAGTTCAGTGCTTCTATTTCTCTTTTTTGTTGTAAACTCAGTTGATATTTCCAGCATTACTTTTCTGATTCCACTTTTACAAAGAAGTCTTTTAATGCGGTCTCAAGTACCCATTTTTTAGTACGACCCTCATCTTTACTATATTTATCAAGCTTCTCAACTAATTCTTCATCTAATTTAGTGCTTATCATTTTGTCAGCCATGACTTACCTTTATTGTATATATTCGTATATTACAATAAATAAAAGGATTTGTCTATATATATTAGTATTGACAAATATATATAAATATATTATAGTGTCATTGTTGCATCTAAGGGGTGTAATCAAAAAGGATTTAAGATGAGAATGGAATTTATATCAGTCGTGGGGACTGAATTAATGACGGCAATGGATGATAATAGCGTGGTTTATGTAGCTATGAAACCATTAATTAATGGAATGGGCTTAGATTTGAATAGCCAATTTGAGAAGTTGAAAAATGATAGTAGATTTAACTATGGGGTTATCCCTATGGTTGGCTTAGATGGGAAAACTAGGGAGATGGGTTCGTTGGCGCTTGACCATCTCCCAGCATTTCTCTACTCAATCAATCCTAACAAAGTTAGAAAAGATTTGAGAGAAACAATTATAGCATTTCAGAATGAGACTTTTGCGGTCATTAATGCTTATTGGCGTGGTAAGCAAAAACCAAATTCAGAGCTAGAAGATATAATTATGGCGCAAAATGCAACAATTGCGAATCAGCAAAGGCAGTTAAGCCAAGTTCCAAGGATTGAACATAAGAATAGTTGTGTGAATAAGGCTGACATCATACAAATGATTGCTGAGAAGAAACATCATGTTGAGGAGCAAGTCGACATTATTATGAAAAATGCACTTGCTAATATTAGAGGAGTATTAGATACATGCTCTATCTCATCACGCATGGAAATTCAAGAGTTAAAATAGAGGGCTTCGGCTCTCTATAAAGACTCTTTAAAATCTTCAATATCTTTTTTAAACCACTCAGAACCATCAGCTAAAGCTTTAAGTGATTCATTAAAATCTTTAGAGCCTAGTAGCATTTGCTCTACTGCTTTTCCAAAACTTATTTCTCTACTTTCTGCATAATGATAAATTGCACGTATAGCTGTATAGTCAATTGTGCTTCTTGGCAGGTATGATCTTTTTTGTAGTGCCATTTTTAAAACTCCTCTAAATAATCAGTTGGTTTTGGTTTCTTTTTTCTAGGTGCTTCCACTACTATAAAAAGTGGTCCTCTTAATGCTAACAGTTCTAAATCTACACCAGCAACAAATAAAACTGAATACCCATACACTCTTACATCTAATGCTTCATTTCTTGCCCGTGTTTTTATCCATCGTCCATCTTTGCCCCTCTTTTCTGCTGTTAATTGTTTAAAATACTCCACTGAATACTCTTGCTCTGCTGGAAAGTGCATGTACCCAGCTCCTACAACTTCAGTCAATATGTGAGAATGTATTACGTTTTTTGCAGTATTTACTCCTATTTGGTACAAAGGTACATTGCCTTTATTCTTTCGTGAGGCTAATCGTGGAGCGATTGGAGCATCTACTACATTTGAACCTTTAAAAGCAAATATTCTGCGCGAGAATCTACTCTTACAGAATGCGTATGCTTGTTTTGCTCTGTGACCTTGTGTATCTAAGCCAGTGCAATATATTTTCATTAATGAACCACTCTCATGTGTGAAACTCTTTAATAAAAATTCATCGAATCTTTGCCATACTTCAGGCTTTGACGTATCCCCATGAAATATTTTATAGTAAATGCTCCAACTTTCCTCAGCTTTCCCCCAACCTACAACTTCACACTCTATGCGATCATCTTGCGTATCTGCACCAGCTGTTAGAATTAGTACACCTTCAGGAACTTCTGCTGTGTATGGCTCTTTTCTTGCTTCATGATCACTAATGTTAATCTTTTCATAATCCTCCTCCCATGTTCGCGCAAGAACTTCGCTATAAAAAGCTTTTAATTTCAATCTGTCATTTTTGGCTGATAGAAATTCTCTTACTATGTCCGCCCATGTTACATTTGGAGAGTATGATAAAAAAGCCCATATGTGAGCTGATCTAATTCCCTCTTTTAAAGCTTTTGGATTTTCTGCTACCCATTTGCCTTTTTTATCCATTTCTCTTTTGTGTTTGTCATAAATTTTAAAATTACATTTAGCACAACAAAAATAAGCAGTTTCAGGGTGGTGCATAATTGTTTTATCATTTTCATCTTTGTCTTTATCCCAGCGCATATTTTCAAATTCAAACTTTTGATAAAAATTACATTTAGGACATGGTAAGTGTCTATACTCTTGTGTACCTCGTTTGAACCAATAGTCAACGATTGATATGCCATCCATTGAGTTTTCATCTATTTCAGGCGTAAACTCTCCACCAACTGGCTTCCCACCTAGGATATTTTTTCTATCCCAAAAATCAGAAGTACGCCTCATCATTGTTGTAACTGTATCACCAGCTTTTCCAGCTTCTTTTTTCCAAGTGTCAAGCTCATCACCTGAAACTACTCTTGCAGTTCTTCTATTAAAATTTCTATCTGATTCCGCTCCAAGAAATTCAGCGTATCCACCAGGATAAAGTTTCTTAATAGTTTTCTCTTTTTTAACGCGACCTCTCATGTTTGGAGTTTCAACTAAATCAGAAATAGCTTTGTTATCTCTAATCATTGGTTCAAACTCATCTTCCGCAAAACCTTTAGCCTCATCAGCGTTTGGTTGGTAGTGAAGTTGAACAGACGGACGTTGATGAATAAAGTAAGCGGCAGCAATATTAATCATCTTTGTGTAACCCACACGGGTAGGCTTCATAAAAACGAATACTGGTGTTTTTTGGTCGGTCATTGCATCTAATAAGTCCTTTTGCCACGGTCTTGTTTTCCATTTACCAGGTGAAGATGATGATTCAGCAGATAAATAAAAATATTCATCCGCCCACTCTGAGCCTGTTAGCTTAGGTTTTGGCTTTAAAATATTTATGCCATATTGGATAATGGCTAATTGTTGTGGTACTAATCCCACTTAATTACCCTTAGCTGCTCTTTTTGTCTATTATTTTCAGCATCAATCCATTCCACTACCTCATTTGGTAAATCAGGAAAATTATTTTTTAAGTGGTTTCCTTGATCATTCATATATTGATTTAATGGAGATAGTAGAGCATCGATAGCAACCTTTGCACCTTGTACGGTTATTAACTCACCCTCATTCTCCAAAAACTTCTGTCTATTTATTTTGCCTATCCAAAAATCTTTTATAATTTGGACCTTTTGCGACGGACTTTGTGCATCTTCTAGAAGCTTTTTAAGTTCGTCTTGTGTTTCTTCATTATCAAGTGATTCATTATTTTTAATTTCTCTTGGAATAGTGCTTTTTACTAACAGATTAGTATCTTTTGTTTTTGAGAGTGCAATTGCTTGTATTGCTTTCTCTAAAATTAACTTTTTACCATTTGGAGAAAAACATTTATCGAGTATCCCTGATTTGACATGCTTCGATACCATTGCCTGACTAACGCCTAAATGCTTTGCTAATTCACTTTTGCTAACTTCTGTCAAAATTTGCCTTTCTTCTGATTTACTTAACCACTTTCTTAACCTTGGTTAAGTTTTGCACATAATGTATGTCGAAACAATTACTTAACCTACTTTCAAAAACTAATAAATAGTGAGTTTACGAGCTTCGCTTTACCCTCATAGGTTAAATTTTTTAAGGAGAACCTAAGTTTTATTTTAACCACTATCTTGCCTTTATCATCGCATAAGCCATTGCATTATCAAAATTCTTGTCAAATGTGCGTTCGAATACCTTAGATGTAATATCTTCAAACATTAGCATTACTTTCTCTTGTACCCCTTGTCGTTTGATTATAAACAATGGAATAGCACTACGATTTAGTATTTTGTTCGTACTTTTTAATTTCTTACCAGTTTTCTTACTTATCTTATGAGTTCTTCCCGCTTGCTTGCCTTTTACCCTCTGCATGATATATTCATCACCTTTGATTGTTCCTTTGAATGTATTCTTTAAGTTTTTTAACTTTTTTTTAATTGCTTTATTCTTCTTTAGTCCGTATGTTTGAGTAAAGTATTTAGTAGGTATCAGCTGTGTTCCAGTTCTAAAGTCTCCCTCTTCAAAGTCCTCTAACCAGTAGGCATCCGTGTATATCTCTACTTGTGAATTTCTCTTGGTAGCGTTCTTACGTTTAACACCAAACTTAGTATTAGGCTTAAACCAATTAGAGCCTGTATTAAATGTATTTAATATATGGTTAGAAATACTTACTTGTGTCCCCATAGCTGTATCATTTAGGGCTTTGCTTATAGCGAATGGCAATTGTTTCTTTTCAAAATCATTTAAGCCTTTAAGTACATCTTTGAAGTTAGATTCAATCTTTATCATCTAAGTATCCTTTCATCTCTAATCTAATTAATAACCAAACCCCTAAATTAAGGGGTTCTATCCGCTTTGTATTATTCCCTATAGTAACATTCCATTTAATATTAATAAATATGAGTTTAACCTCGTTATCAACGGCTCTCATAGCTATTACACATTGCTTACAACTTTGCATTTTTTGCCACCTATTTGCCCCCTTAGCTAAAATCATTTTCAAGATACACTTTCATATAGGTTTTCAACGTATTCCATGCCACTATCAGAGCTTAGTTTTGCATACTTTTCTGTCTGTTTTATATCTTTATGATTCATTAGTTTTTGTATCTTCTGGATGGAAACATCAGCAATAGCTAAATGACTCGCAAACGTATGACGAAGTGTATGAATTACAACACGGTTTGCTGCATCTTTTTTATCTAAACCATTATTGAAGTATTCAAATATTTGAGAGAGTTTTCTATAAACTTTAGAGGAACTCATAGGTTTGCCATTCTCATTTATTACGTGTTGATGATTAGCTAAGTTCCTACTATGCTTGACTATTAGTTCAAATAGTTTTTTATTTAATTTACTTGTATATTTATTGTCTCTTTTAAAGTCATTTAAAATAATTGTTTGTGTTTCAAAGTTAATATCCATCTTTCGTATAGCTAAGATACTTGTTTTTCTAGCACCAGTACCAAGTGCCAATCTAACAAATAAATTTAACTGAATATCATCACTAACAAATGCAAGTAGTTGTTTAATCTCTTCATTAGTTAAATATCTCTGTCTTGAATTATAGTTATGAAATAGTTTTATATTTACGAATGGGTTAAAAGGAATAAGCTTACTATTAACACCATAGTTTGATATGCGTCTGATTAGTTTAACAATAATATCAACCGTGCCTTTTTTAAACCCATCAGATATTTTTAGTTCCTGTAATTCATTAACTAAACTATCATCAAGCCTAGCAATAGTTAAGTCACCAAAGCTAGGCTGGATATGATTCTTATACATCTGCCTAGATGCTCTATTACTACTATTGTGGGCCTCTCTACTATCAAAATAAGCACTAGCAAGAGCATCAAATGTTAAATATCTATAACCTTTTTTACTTAGGTCAACACCATGCCTAGCTTCACTTAGTATCGTATTTCTGCACTCTATTACATTGCTCTCAGTAATCCCCTCAGACTTCTTTCCAACTCTAGTACGATGTTTTTTATTACCTAATTTATAGCAAGCGTAATAGCTAATATCACCGTTTTTCAACCGGTTTAATTGAACCCTACCACCATACCGCTTGCTGTTTTTCATCAGCTTACATCTTCCATAAAATCAAATAAACTCCCAGTTGATTCTGCACTCTTTGCTTTCTCTATTTGGTTTAAAATCATTTCTAAAATATTTACACTCATAGAATTACCTGCTTGTTTGTACATTTGACTATTTGAAACAACTTGTTTAAATGTGTCAGGAAAATCTTGCAGACGTAAACACTCTCTTGGAGTTAATTTTCTAATTCTGTATGGTTCTACAACATTTCGCCCTCTAATTGCTCCAATTTTAGGCTCAACCACCGCTTGATTACAAGCACAATCTAAAGTCTGCGCTACTTGTTTGCCAACTCGTCCACGTCTTATTTTACTTTCAGGGAATGTTAGGTTAACAGTTGCTTCTTCATAACCTTTTGTTTCTGAGTTCACTTGTATTTTAGGTTCATGTCCTCCGCCTGAAACTGCTGTAATAGTTCTACATATTCCATCGGTGCTATAAACTCGTCTTAATAAATATTGTTTACCATCTATATCGTTTATATCAACATGGAAATGCTCTTGTGCTATGTCGTAGTTAATCTCATAACTTTGTCTTGCGTATTTATCAAACTCACATGCAAATACATTTTTTACATTGTCGTAAACTCTTAATGCCCCTTGCTCTGGTCCGCCAATTCCGCTAAATAGTGTACCTAAATTCATGCAGGCACCCCAATATCAATAAATTTTAAATTACCACTAGAATGAAGTTCATTAAAACGTTCAATCGTTAATTTCATCTCTTTACCGTCATCAGTTATAAACGTTTCAGCTTCTTTAGAAAATAAACCTTTTAATACGCCATCTTCTCTTCTGATTTCTAAGCGTTTAGGCATATACGAAAGATAAACACCTTCTTTAATGAAGTTTGCAAAATTAAAATATTTACCGTCAATCTCTTTATCAGTTAGATATTTAATTATTGCCTCTAAAAAGATATTTGTATCTATTGAATCTTTTATTGTCAAATATTCTTCATATGCTTTATCTCTATCCCCAGCAAATTTATAAAGTTCTCTATATCTGTTGTAAAGTCTTAAAAAATTTTTATCTAAGAAGACGTTGCTTTTGTTGTTATTTATATTAAGAGCTTTGTTCGGTAAGCGTTCTATATGGCTTGTTTGAATGCCTGATTTTAGGTCTTTTGAAGCGTTCGTTTCGTTCGGTTGTCGTTCGGCTTGATTTTTTACGTAGCTATAGTGTTGGTTGTTTCGTATTGTCCAATGAGCTAAAAACCTTTCTATCTCATCATTAAATTCTTTAATGTATCCATGAGCTGTACTCTTAGATACCTCCCAGCTCTTAGCGTAAAACCCAAATGAATTATGCTCGCTTTGTTCCATGTCATCCCAGTACTCTAAAAAACAACGAGACTTTTTACGTTTGCCTTGATTTTTCAATTCTTGAATATAATCAATAGGATAGATTTTATAGTTTTGTCTCATGATTTACACCACAGACATTAAGTACTGTTCATGAACAACATTAGGTACAAATTCATCAACAAACTGCAAAACTTCTTTGTCTAACCAAATCTCTGTCTTATAATTTTTGATGTCCTGACGGTTCTTCTCTATCTTTAAAATACGTTTATTACTCTCTTTATCAGGATAATCAATTAATATCTTCATATCACTTTCGTAGTCTGTTAAAGCAGACCCATAACCACTCATTGTGCCGTTTTTTTGATCTTCTTTACTAAGTTGTGTAATCAAAAATATTATGATGTCTAGCTCTTGCGTGACTCTTGCTAAGCGTGCGTGCATATCTCCTAATAAATCTGCTTTATTAGTGCCTTTAAATGTTTTATTTGTAAGTTTCATCTCACTGTCTGCAGCAACAAACTTAATTCCATGCTTACGATGCATTTCCTTAATTTTACGAACAACATCTACAACATCAGTACCCATCAGTCGAGTATCTGCTATGAAAAAGTTATCTGTTTTCCAGTCTTGGTTATAGCGGTCAAAACGCTTTGCTATCTTTTTACGAGGCACTTCAAAACTAAAAAACAATGATTTAAAATCAAGTGATACATTTCTAAGAACTTGTTGCAAGAACATTGTTTTGCCAGCCCCACTTTTACCGCCAATTAAAACCAGTTGAGAGCTTTCAATCCCACCATTTAAAGCATTGTCAAAAACAGTTATTCCAGTTGTGATTTTTGGTATTGTTGGACTGTTCTTATAATCTTCCATAACTTTAGTCATTGTCAGTGGCTCTTTGATGTTATCTGAAATGTCTAATTCAGTTAAAAAGTTTTCAATATTATCAATGACATCTGCTGTTGGTGCATCATCTTCAATTATTTTTGATTTTAGATTTGTAGCTAGATTTAGTATATGCCTCTTAATAGATAAATCTCTAAGTTCCTGGATATAATTAGATATATTTGATATTGGATTAGCAGATATTATTTCAATAAAAGCAACTTCATCATAACGATTTTTGCTCTTTAATCTACTTATTATAAACGCTTCATCAATTGGCTTTTGCTCTTCATATAGCTCTTTTGCTACATTATATAAATCTTCGTGCGCTGCTAAGTAGAAATATTCAGACTTTAAATGCAAAAACATATAATCGCTATCTTCGTCTAAGCTCATAAGTGTAGATAATAGAGTCCGCTCCATTGATAGATTATAGATCTTGTCAATCATAATTTATCACCTATATAGCCACTATTCTTTAAATAGCTCATAATGTTTTGTCTAAAAAGAATCTTCTTGTCTAAAGCAATAGGTACTCTCATAAGTATCTTGTTTAATGAAGTTGCAATTTTATGTTTTAATTTCATGCAGTGCCTCCTACGGCATAACTCTCTTATAAAGCAGACTCATTCTTAAAACCGTAGGAGGCAAAGAATAAGAGTGAGCCTTATAAAAGTTCTTAATAGGCACTTTGGTACAATTAGGGGTTGTACTTAGTGCAACTTTTGTTTAAGAGGGTAGAGAGCTATCCGCTAAGATTGAACTCTCTATCCACTCTAATATGCCCTTGTGATATAATCTATTCGTCAAAACAAAATCACACACAAGGACACATTACAATGGGTAATGCAAAAAATTTTAAAGGTCACGACTTAGACAAATATTTCAATGAATATTTCAAAAAAAATAATCTTAAATATAAAATTCAAGATGATATGTATATTTTTACCTACATCACTCCTCCAACCACTTAACACCACTCTCAATAAAGGCTGGTTTCATATATTTTAAGAGTTCATCCTTTGTCATATTAGTCAAATGTTTTTGAGTTTTATTTACAACATCTGCTAATTTCTGACAAAGCACATCACTATCATGTAATGGCTTACCATCTATGTAATAAAAATATTTGTCAATCTCTATTTTTTCATTCATAACCCCTCTTTTTGCTGTAAAAGCTTAATTTGTAGTACTTTATTAATCGACTACTCAACCTGTTCATTATCATTACCCAGCATCAATTCAATTTTACGTTGATTAGTCGCAAGAGCTGTTAATAATTTGCTTATTAAATCTTTTTCTTTTCCATCAATAACACCATCTTCACTAGCTACTTTTGATTCATTAGCAAGCTTACCAGCTAAATAATTGATTTCAAGAACACCCATTAGTAAGGCATTTACTATATCACCACCATCTGCCATTGCTTCAATTGGATCAAAGACTGTAAGACCACGTTCATTACACATTGCTTTTAGAATTGAGTCGTCATTTGTCAGCTCACATAATTTCAATGTTTCTTCAACAGTGAAACAATTATCAGGCATTGACGGTTTCAACTTATTGTCAAGCGTTCCTTTTTTAATCCCTAAAGCCGTTGCAACATCTTCACGGTCTTGGTGATTTTTAAGGCAGAATTCATTAATTATATTCTTCGCCGCTTTTGTTACTTTTGTATTTTTGCCTAAGTACATCATAAAGCCTTTTGTAATTGTTTTTCAGTTGTAGAACTGTTACTATTCAACCATGGCAAATCAATCCAAATATTTGGATCTAATTGATGTTTATTTCTAAGTATTCTTTGCTTTGAAGCACTTGGAAGCATTCTTCCACTCATAATAGATTTAATTGAATCTGTTTCATAGAGTTTGGATTTTTCCAAAGTACTTTTGACAAATTGTCTATATTTATTGTTGTTCATATTCGAAGTGTATAACACTTACACTTTAAACTTTCTTAAAAAGTGTGAACTACATACACTAATAAACGTGTATAATATATACACAGAAAAGGAAAATAATGGCACGTATTTTTAATGTAGATTTAATGTATGAGAAATTAAAGGCAAAAGGTAAAATGCAAAAAGATGTTCCTGAAATTTTATTACATATGGGTATAAAAACTGGAATAGATACAGTAAAGTCGTGGTCCAGAGGTGATAACCCAACCAATCCTACACTAGAACGTGTTGTAGCTTTAGCAAAATATTTAGATATTGATTTTACAGAGCTATTAAACATTGAAAGAAAAACTCAGCATCAAGCAAATAATACTGAAGCAATACCAATTCCTATTATTAGCAATATAAAAGCTGGTGCAGGAGCTGAGGGAATATTGCCTGACTTTATAGATGAATCAGAAACAATTGCATTTGCTCCAAAATTTCTAAATGGTGCAAATCCTAAAAACTTGCGCATCATCCAAGTTGCAAGCGATAGTATGTCTCCAACAATAAAACCTGATGAGTGGCTTATATTTGACATGTTGTTTGGCAGAAGTATTGAGTATATTGATGGAATCTATCTAATTAATCGTGATGGCTCTATTCAAGTGAAACGCTTAGAGTTTCAAGGAACTAAAGGAATTGACATTATCAGCGATAACCCTACTTATGCAGTTAAAAATACAGTTAAAGATAGTATTGAGTTAGAAATCATCGGTAAATTGTACAAGCACGTAGTTAGTTATGGTGCTGTGGTTGAGAAATAAAAACGGAGGGTATTAATATAAATCATCATCACATATTAAACATTTATGATTTTGATTCTTTCGCATGTGAGCTTGTCAACAAAGATGAGCATCATCCTGATGGACAAAGATTATTATTAAAGATATTAAAAGATGATAATCAAATAACTATTGATGGTAAAGAAACTGAATGGATTCTAAGCGGACTTGTCGCACATCTTGCATATATAGGATTTGATGAGGAATTCAAACATGATGGAATTCTTCAGTTAATACATGAAAATTGTATAAGAATACTAAGATTTAGTGCTTTCAATGAAATTACTTTAAAACCTCTATTAGACGTTGTCACGCTTTGGCTTTACCTTGGTTTTGAATTTAAAAAGTCAATAGAAAGAAGCACTTTTATAGCTACTTTAATTAACTGGATTGATGAATATGATATTGAATATAACATTAATGACATAGAAAATGATACAATGACAGTTACAATTAGTAATTTAAAAGAAGATATTCAAAAATATAAATTTCCTGATTTTCTTAAAACAAGCAACTACTATATATTAAATCTATACAAAGATGTAGCATGAAAAGACTTCTTATATATACAAATAAAAATAAAAAAAGACTTGCTTTTGATGGTATTATCACAAGAAAGAATGAGTTATTTTTTACTAAATTTTGTTTAATTGATAGCTATAAGGAGATAGTACTGTCTATACTAGATAAGAGTTTTACTATGGAATTTAAAGACAGAAATTTCACAGTAAATGATATAGAAGATACTTTTGAAAGATTTGATACTGTTGAACAAGAGACTAATTTAATTCACAAAAACATACAAACTGTCTCCCCTGACTATATATTAGATATTATTTATCCAGATGGTATAGAAAAGCCTATAAATGTAAATAAAATATGTAATTTTTTTAATGTAAATATTGAACAAGACAATCAGTTAGAATATGATGGGTTAGCAATATCTGACGTAAATACTTATACTATTAAATATAGAAAAGGACAGTATGGAGATGTTAAAGATAGATTTACCATAGGGCATGAACTAGGTCATATCTTTTTGCATTTTCCATCAAACAAAGCATCTTTCATGGATAAGGGCGATGATTTACGAATGGTCGCTAGAGGTGCAACATCAAGTAGCTATAAAGATTTTAAGTTAGAAATGGAAGCTGAAAGGTTTGCTGCCGAACTACTAATGCCTAAAAATGAAATTGAAATTTTTTTATTAGGGGCCAATAGAAGTGTCTATATGTCAGAATTAAGAAGAATGTTTAATGTCTCTAACGGTGCTATTTATAAAGCATTAAATACATACGGTCTTTTATCGAAAGTTATAGATGATTGCAGGTCATGGTAATCACTTAAGCACCGCCCTCAACTTAACACTCCCAATAAAAGTTCCATAATCAATAACAATACGAAGACCCCTTTTTCTACAAACAAATATACTTCTTATTAGTTTATAATAATTTTATCTAACTGCTGTCTTACTTTAATATATATACATATTCCTATTAATCTTTTAAAAAGAAAAATCATAGTTTTACACTAAGTGTATTTAAAATACATTATTTTAAGAATTCTATAAGTGTATTCTTGTTACACTTCTATCATGCAAACAAAACGAAGCTCTCAAAGTTTGAGAATGATTTGTTTGTGGCTGATACCCTAAGACCCCGCGGGAGAGTCCGTGACTGAGTGATGATGAATATCTATCTTGTTGAAGATGCCCTGACTGTAGCTAAGTAAAATAAAGCAGTTTTAATGAGCGCACGTATATACCTAACGTGCGATAAATAAATATAAGGTATGAACATTTACATTCACTCAACCGCCTTAAACAACTAAAAATCCAACACTAAGGTTACATTTCACTCTCAGGTGGTTGATTGAGTGTAAAACTCAGATAAGGAGACTCTATGTCGTTAGAAGTAAGTGAACCAAGTATTGACCAATTTATTAATGCACTACGTTCATTAGATGGTGGAACAGTTGCTAGTCATGCAGCAGATGGTTTAAGTGAATGTATCAAAGCAACAATGATTGAAAATAAAAAATCAACACTGTCCATAAAATTTTCAATTGGAAAAATGGCAGAAGATCAGGTCGTTATGTCAGCAGTTGTTGCGACAAAAACACCTAAACCAGTTATTAAGACAGGCTTTTTCGTAACTCAGCATTATTTGCCAACACGAAATAGATCAGACCAAGGCGTACTGCCATTTTCAAAATAAGGAGATTAAATGCTAAATGATTTTTTAAAGCGTTTTCAAAAACCAAGTGAAAAGATAGATGGTGGTGTAGTTGTACATAATGACTATAGAGCAAACATGGACACTCACTATAAACCGCCAATTTCACGCCATGTACTAAGCCAAGGCATTGTAAATAAAAATGATTTCATTGCTTTTACAAATGAGTATAAAACAGAACAAACAAAACTGTTTTATACAGACCAACGTATTAATGCTGTTTTTAACTACTCACTAAAAAATAAAGCAGATTATGGTGATTCCATTTGTTCAATGGATTTAGAACAAAATTTAGATTACAAATATTTTAATTATGCACTAGGTTCACCAATAGGGCAAAAAGACTTCATTAGACTACTCAAACGCCTAGAACCATACATAGTTGCTCTTGATGGTAGAAAGTCAGACGATATGGACATTATCGATATGGCTGAAAACTTACGAAGTGTAAAGCAGATTGATAGCATTGTGAGAAATACATCACAACAGTTTTCAGTTAATGCAGAAGTTACAACTGGTAAAAAAGATTTTGTAATACCACGTAAAATTACTTTTAAATTTCCAATTTTCAAAAATGATATGGAACTTGAAACGCCATTCGAAGTAGAGCTGTTTTTAAACGCAGATGATGGTGCATTTAGTGCAGAACTTGCCTGTTACAACATTGACCAACTTTATGATGAAACAGTTAGAGAACTTACAGCAAGTATTCTTGCAGAAATTGAAGATGTTAGTGCATTTCAGTCTTAGGACTGAGTGTAAAACATTACATTCACCCAACCGCCGAAGCAATCCCCTTATTGCTTTTACTCCCTTAAAAAGAAAACTTCTCATTTTCACGGCGGTTGCGTGAGTGTAAAAATATAAATCTATATATAAAGGATAACTATTGCATCCAAAACTAGGAAAACCAAACGCACATTTTAGAAGAAAACTAACACCTGTTAAGCGAAAAATCTCTTTATTTGAAGCTGTAAATAGAGAAAAAATATACACTGTTAGATTTGTAAAATCTAATAGCACTAGATATGGTGATACAGTACGATGATATTTTAGATATTATTTTGAAGTTAAAGGGAGGCAAGGGAAAACCCTTGCTTAAGCTAATGTAACTTAAGTGCAAAAATGCAGATAAGTACGATTGTGAAGATAAGCTTTTGCATAAAACCTCCCTTGTTTAGTCTTAGGGTTGGCATAAAAAAAGGTCTACTAGGAGCTACCCAGCAGACCTCACCAACCCATTAGACTAAACAAGTTATCTTCACATAAGAATTATAGCACAAAAGGATTTTATGATGGCGGAAGAGAAGAAAACGGGTGTAAATAAAGTACAACTGACTTTAAGCGACCAATTAAAAGAAAAGCTTGAAAGTAGAGCCGATGAAGTTGGCATACCACTAACTCAATATATTATGAACTTAATAGTAAATGATGTAAAAGCACCAATTCATAAAGATTGACTTTACGGATATTAAATCCGATAAGTACTAAAACTATACGATAAGTGTATAAGCACTTGACAATATTACATTTTTAATATACAATTGCTCTCATATAATACATTTATTGGAGAGCATTATGACAGCTTTAGTAGAAAAACATAACGGTGAATTAGTTACAACACTTCAAAAAGTTGCAGAAATATCTGCTAACGACGTTCCATCTTTACAAAGATTAATGAGAACACATAAGCAACAACTTGAAAAATTTGGGAATCTTGAATTTGAGACTATAAAAACAAGTGGACGACCTCTAAAGCAATACTATTTAAATGAACAACAATCATATCTCTTTATAACATTCTTAAAGAATAGTGAAGAAGTTATAGAGTTTAAAATTAAATTGATTGAAGAATTCTTTAAAATGAAGCAAGAACTTCACGCTCAAGACACCGACTATAAAAAACTAGTCCTAACCCAAAACACAACAATAGCAATGCTCCAAAAGCAGTTGGAATCTAAACCAAAACAGATTGAAGCGAAGCCAAAAAAACACCCAATGTCTTACCTTTCACCAGTTGAACATAACACTTTTTTAGAGCTTGTGTTCCAGATGATAGAACAAAAAAGAGACATTGCTAAATTCAAAAAAACATTAACTCAACGTGAAAACAACATGCAAAACTTTCTAAATAGTTTTGAAAACCGCTATCCAGAAGTTAAAAGCTACATTGAAAAATACAATTAAGGATAAACAATGGACGGAATCGTATGGTACTACCTAGCAAAAGGTGAAAACGGCGAAGAGATAGAAGAGACGTTTGAAACAATGGAAGCTGCAACGCAAGCAAAAAGTAAAGATACAAGAGAGACGTCTTGCATCGGCAATAAAACGGAGAACGCAAAAAATGAGCGATAAAGTTGTAGAACCTAAAAGCTACAAAATTTCAAAATCTAAAAATGGCTTTTGGTTTGTCTATGAGTTTGAAAAAGTAGGCGAAGAAGTAATTGTACAGCTCTGCCACACATACGATAAAGCTATTGACTACATAGAGTTTATAACTAACCCAGAAAACTTTTAAAGGCTAAAATTGAAAACTTTTGAAGAGTACCAAAAAGAGAATGCTTTTGAAAAAACAGTTTTATATAAAAAATTAACTGGACGTAATCCATCAAAAGAAGAGCTAATCGAGTTCTTGCATAGTGAGTATGGCGAATGGATTATTATAAATCAAGCTACTGCTTTTAGCGAAGTAAATACAATGAATAAGCTTGAAGCATATGAACAAGAACTCGCACACAAAAAATGTGATGAATTTATGTTGCTATACAAACGAGAACCAAAATCGATTGAAGAGCTTAAAGCGTTTATGTATTTGGATGAGAAATGAGCATTAAACCAATACTATTTAATACTGAAATGGTGAGAGCTATTTTAGATGGACGTAAAACGCAGACACGCAGAGTTATTAAATCTAAAACAGTTAGAGCAAGTCCTTTTACTCCTAGTGGACTTGAAGATAGACATGGCGCAGAGATAAAAGCTAAGTATGAAGTTGATGATACTCTTTGGGTTAGAGAGCCTTCAAGAGTGGTTGAAAATAACTACTTAACTTTTGATGCACAATACTTAGCAGATAAAGAATTTATGTGGGGGCTTGCAGTTCCAGAAAGGTTTATAAGCGATAATGGTGATTTTCCCAAGTGGTTAACCAAATGTCAAGGCATCCCGAACGGTTGTATCAAAGAAATGGCTCGTATTTTTCTAAAAGTTACTGACGTTAGGGTTGAACGGTTGCAGGACATCTCACATGATGATGTTTATGCAGAGGGTTTTCCGATTGATTATTATGAAAAAGGTGGTGAAAATTTTAGGCATTGGTGGATAGACCTTTGGAACTCGACCAGTAAAGATGGTTACAAATGGGAAGATAATCCATACGTGTTTGTTTATGAATTTGAGAGGGTTGAGAAATGATTAAATGCCTTACATGCGGAAAGATTTTTGAAACTGGTTTAAATTGTGATTGTGAAGATTTAAGACATAGACAGTGGAAGCCTTGGGGCGATAAGGAGGTTGAAAGTGGTTTTTTAGATAACTCACATGAAAATATGCTAATTGGTGAGCTGACGCCTAATTGTTCTATTATGCCTATTGGTAAATCAGCATTAGAAACATCAATTGAAGCATTGAATTTATTAAGAGAACAAATTAACAGTACGTGTAGATTGTCTCCAATGCTTATTAATACTTTTTTAAATACTAAATTTGCACTAAATATTCCTATAGTAGAACATATAGACTTAATTAAAAAAATTAATGAATTTAATAAATCATTAGATGAGTATGAACGAGTGAGGTCTATTGTAGGTATACGTAAATTTAGAAGTAAAAAATGACAGGTATATATATAATTCTAATTGGTTTTTCATTCGTATTAGGTGGTGTTCGTGTAATGCAAATTTGTACCTCTACAATGGATCGTGAAAGAAAATACCAAACAGAACCAAAACCATAATTTACAACTTCATTAATACTATATTATATTTAGCTAAAATTACAATAAATTTATAATAAATCAAAACTTAATAGTAAGTACTATGAAATTTAACTCATAAAAGGATTTATAATGAAAGACAATGAAAACATAGTCAAAAGACTTGGAATCAACTCAGAAGAACATGGAGATAGGATGTTAGCAACACTAAATGGATTAGCCTCTCTTCATAGTGATGTTAAAATGATGTTATTTAAGTTTGATAAAGTCTTACTCAATACAGATAATGAAATTTACACTACACTAACCAAGTTAGACAAACAACTAGATCCGATTATGACTCAACATCGTCACAATCGTTTAGCCACCCTTATTTTGTTAGGAAAAAAGAACGAGCCTCACCAGTCTGAGAATAAAATGACTCACACGTGATGTCAACTCTATTGCTTAAAATAATGTGCTTAACGTCAAGCACGATGAATTCACGAGTATTATCAAGCTTTTTACCAATGATAATAATTTCTCCAGCTCTTGGAATTGCGTCTAACTGCACATTAAACGTTTCCATATAAAGAAGCTGAGTGATTGTAGACATTAACGGTTACATTTGACAAATAAATCTCCTTTCACAAAGAGAGGCTTAGAATTATACTAAAAAGGAAAAATAGTGAATAATGAATATTATAACTATTGGTACAAACATTATTGTCGTTTTTATCATATACTAGATGAGATTCTAAAACAAGAAGATATGGGTATCACTATAAGCCAGCAAAAAGCGTTTTTAGACTTTGAATATTGGCTTAAACATGTAAATGAAAATGATTTAATAAAGAACAGCGATATTGTGTCTGAATGGTTTTTTAATTATGCTATTTCTGATGGTAGAGATTTGTTTAAAAAAGGTTATTTTCCAATTTACAGTGATGATATTAAACAAACTTGTAACAATATCGTAAAAAAAACTTGTAAAGAACTAGGGTTTACTTATAAACAGCTTGGTGATGCGATTGGAGTAAGTGAAGATACAATCAAACGCTCTGCATCAACTGATAAGATAAGTCAACAAGTAGAAGTTGCTATAAAGTTATTATTAGAAAACAATGAACTAAAAGCTGAACTAAAAACTGTTGAAGACTTTAGAGCCAATATGCAGGACTTCTTAAAGGGTGGGATAACCCACTGATTAAAATAAATAGGTGTTAATTTAACACCTATAATCTTCAAATGTACTAATATCTACACTAATCACCTTGACAAAGGCTTCATAAATACACTATACTTTCCTTAATAGTTTAAAATTTCAACTAAAAGGGCAAGTAATGAAGTTAGTAAGTGTAGATTTTAAAAAAGACACTATAGAAACAATACTATATGAGAATATTGAATATGTTTCAATTAGAAAAATTTGTGAGAACTTAGGCATAGATAGAGCTAGTCAAGTTTCTAAAGTTAAATCAGAAGAAGCATATCAAACCAAAGTAATAAACATACAAACATCACAAGGTAATAGAGATACTCTTTGTATTCCTTTGGATAAATTAAATGGATGGTTGTTTTCTATAAGTTCTCATAAAGTAAAGCCAGAAGTTCGAAAAAAACTAATCGAATACAAAAACGAAGCTTTCAAAGTTCTACACGATTATTTTAATAAAGGCTACGCAATTAAGCCTGAAGTTAAAGCAGAGCTTGAGAGAATCATTGAAGATAAAAATCATCTTGTAATGACCCAAAACACCACAATCGCAAATCTACAAAAGCAATTGGAATCTAAACCAAAACAAATCGAAGAAAAACCAAAAAAACACCCAATGTCTTACCTCTCACCAGTTGAACATAACACTTTTTTAGAGCTTGTGTTCCAGATGATAGAGCAAAAAAGAGACATTTCAAATTTCAAAAAAGTTCTAACTAAGCGTGAAAACAACATGCAAAACTTCTTAAATAGTTTTGAAAACCGCTATCCAGAAGTTAAAAGCTACATTGAAAAATACAATTAACTCTTCAAATATAGAAGTTTATTGTCACCATTGCGAATATGAGTTTATGGTTGATTGTGAGTATTAAAAACTACAGAACTAGGTATTACTGGAAATATTAGTTAAATTTTAAAATATCATAAATAAAGGATGTCTCATGAGTATACTAGATTCCATTAATGTAAAGTTAGATGAACTACTCGCTATACACCGTGCTTTACCTGAATGGACTCCGCTATCTCGTGAGTATGCACTAGAATGTGGCTATCAAACTCTTGATGGTCTTCGTAAGTGGTGCTATAACAATTTACCTCCTGATGAATTTGAAAAACGCGGTAAAAATTGGTATGTTAAAAGGTCATCACTTCATCTTTTAAAGAGACGCACCGCGTAGTGTGCTAAAATATTGCCGTCAATAGTCGGCTTTTATATTAAAGGTCTTAATATGAGTCGAGTATATAAGAACAAACAAGGCTATTTAGCATTAGATAGCGACATGTACGGAAGTAGAAAACGGCTATCAACAGGTAAAAAATATGATGCTCGTTTGAAAAATTGGTATGAAAAGAATTTTGAAGATGAGTACAAAAAAATCTATGAAATAAAATTCAAAATTAAGTCAGACAGCACATTGACATTTAAAGAGTACGGAATTGAAGTGCTTGATGCAACTAGAAAACGTCGAACTGCAAAATCACAACAAACGGCTGTTAGAAAGTTTTATGTTTTATGTGATTTTTTCGGAGAATTTGATTTGAAAAATATTACACGTCTAAAATGTGCGCAATGGCAATCAGAGCAGTTGGAAGAATTAGCACCAAAAACTGTAACAGATTACCGCTCCATATTATACACAGTTCTTGACTTTGCGATGGAAGATGGGATTATATCAAAAAATCCATTGTCGAAACTTGATTCTCCTAAACGAGCCAAAGATGGTAAAAAGACAGCATTAGAAGAGAAACGAACGCCAGTATATTACAGTGCGTCTCAGTTAATGACAATCATTAATAATGCAAAAGGTGCGCATAAAAATTTGTATCAATTTGCTGCATTTGGTGGAATGCGTGGAGGTGAGCTTATTGCTCTTAGGTGGGAGAATGTAGATTTTGAAAAAAACAAAATTAAAATCTCTGAGTCTGTTCTAGATTATTTGATTTCTACGCCAAAAAATGGAAAGACAAGAGTTATAGATATGTTACCACCGGCAAAAGAAGCTTTACTGGCGCAAAGAAAAAGAACTGGATTAAGTGAGTATGTTTTTTTAACTCAATATGGGAAAAGATATAAAAATCCTGATTCCATTTCTGATCATATGAAAAAGCTTACTTCCTCCATAAATTTAGAGCCTGGAACATTACATGATTTAAGAAGAAGTTGCAACACAATGTTAAAACAAATGGGATACCCAAGTGATTATGTTCTACAGTTTATAGGGCATGAGAATGAAAAAGTAAATAGAGAACACTACACCGGTTCAATACGAATAAATATAGCTGATTTCAATGCAAGATTTAAATATGCAAACGCATAATTGGCACGATATTGGCACGATGAAATTTTACAAGTAATTAAAAGCCTGAATTTAGGGGTTTAAAGTGGCGGACAGCGAGAGATTCGAACTCTCGGTACCCGTAAAGGTACGCACCCTTAGCAGGGGTGTGGTTTCAGCCACTCACCCAGCTGTCCGTTTGAGGGAAGAATTATAGTTGAATAAAGCTAATAATGTTCTTAAACTTTACTCATCTGTTGTAAAATTATTTTTGTTGTCTCTACTGGATTTTTTGATTTATATATTGGTCTTCCTATTACTATGAAATCACTTAGTTCATTTTTAGCAGTTTGAATGTCTGCAATACGTTTTTGATCATCTCCACTAGCTCCAAATGGACGGATTCCAGGAGTTAGTGTGATAAACTCATTTGAAGTTTCACTTTTAATTGTACGGCTTTCGTGTACACTACTTACAACACCATCTAATTTATTTTGAAAACTAAGTTTAGCAAATTTTGTGGCTATTGTTTCAATATTTTTAGAGTATATTTTAGAAAATTCTTTTTCATCAAAAGATGTTAATGCGGTAACAGCAAGTACTAGTGGACGATTTTTATATATATTTAGACGTTGCATAACTGTTTTCATAGCAATTTCACCAGCACTTGCATGAATGTTAAACATATCTACTTTTAAATTTGCAATAACTTCAGCAGTATCTGCCATCGTATTTGGAATGTCGTATAGCTTTAAATCTAAAAAAATTTTAAAACTGCTATTTATAGTTTTTAACTCTTTTACAAACTCTGCGCCATCACGCACGTAGGAACGAAGTCCTACTTTTAGCCAGATGTCAAAGTCTTTTAGACTTTTAGCAAGTTCTAGGTTCTCTTTACGTGAAGGTAAATCAAGTGCGACACAAAGTTGCATCAATTAGAGCCTACGCTTTTTTCTATTAGTCCTACAATATTTGGATCTTCAAGAGTTGATGTATCTTGAGTAATCTCTTCACCTTTTGCAATAGAACGTAAAATTCTACGCATAATTTTTCCACTTCTTGTTTTTGGAAGACCTGGAACAAATGCGATTGTATCACATTTTGCTATTGGTCCAATATGTGTCACAATCATTTTATTTATATCTTTTATAAGCTCTACATCTTCACCTAAATTTTCTGCATCTTTTAAAACAACATATGCAAAAAGTGCTTCACCTTTTATGCTATCTGGTTTTGCAACAACAGCAACTTCTGCGACATTATCATGATTACCAATAGCAGCTTCAACCTCAGCAGAACCAATTCGGTGACCTGAAACATTTATAACATCATCTGTACGACCAGTGATGATGATATATCCATCATCATCATACATTGCACCATCACCACTAAAGTAAACTGGATTACCATTCTTTTTTACATCACCAAAATAGCTTTTCTTAAAACGTTCAGGATCACCCCAAATATTTCTTATCATACTTGGCCATGGTTTTGTGATACAAAGAAGCCCTTTCTCACCTTTTGGTGTTGGATTTCCATTTTCATCCATGATTTCGGCCATAATTCCAGGAAGAGGAAAAGTTGCAGAACCAGGCTTTGTTGGAGTCGCTCCAGGTAGTGGACTAATCATGTGTCCACCAGTCTCTGTTTGCCACCATGTATCTACAATTGGACAGTTTGAATTACCAATTGTCTCATAGTACCAGTTCCAAGCATCAGGATTAATTGGTTCACCAACAGTTCCTAAAATTTTTAAAGAACTCAAATCATATTTTGATGGTTCATCTTTTCCAACTTTGTGTAACAGTCTAATAGCTGTAGGAGCTGTGTAAAATTGATTAACTTTATACTCCTCAACCATTCTCCATAAGCGTCCAGCATCTGGATAAATTGGAACACCCTCAAACATAACCGTAGTAGCTCCAGCTGCAAGTGGTCCATAAACAATATATGTGTGTCCAGTGATCCAGCCAACATCAGCAGTACACCAAAAAGTGTCATTCTCTTTTACATCAAATACATTTTCCATTGTCATTTGAGCCCAAAGAATATAACCTGCACTTGAGTGCTGAACACCTTTTGGTTTACCAGTTGAACCAGAGGTGTAGAGTAAAAATAGTGGGTCTTCACTCTGCATGATTTCAGGCTCACACTTAGGGCTTTCACTTTTAATAAGTTCATTATAAATATAGTCACGACCACTTACATACTCAATTGGTTCATTATTTCTAAGAACTATTAAAACGCTCTCAATTGATTCACATCCAGTAGATAATGCATCATCAACAACTGGTTTTAACATATATGGCTTACCACGTCTATAAGCACCATCTGAAGTAATAATTAGTTTAGCTTTGGCATCATCAATTCTGTCTCTAAGAGCATCTGCACTAAATCCACCAAATACAACACTGTGAATTGCACCAATTCTAGCACATGCTAACATTGAAATTGCAGCTTCTGGAATCATTGGCATATAGATTAAAACGCGATCACCTTTTTGAATATTGAATTTGTTTTTTAAAAGATTTGCTGTTTTATTGACTTCGTATGAGAGTTCTCTATACGTTAGAACTTTTTGATCACCTAGTTCACCCTCAAAAATAATTGCAGCTTTATTCTTACGTTCATCTAAATGACGGTCAAGACATTGATAAGAGACATTTAATTCACCACCTTCAAACCATTTGTAAAATGGTGCATCAGCCTCATTTAATGTATTTATATATGGTGTAAACCAACTTATTTTATCTTTTGCATGATTGTCCCAAAATCCAACATAGTCTTCATTTGAATCGGCAACTTGCTCATTGTATTCACACATATTTTTAATACGTGCATTTTTGCTTAACTCACGGTTAGGATAATATACAGGACGTTCTTCACTCATTGAAACTCCTTTTGAATATAATAAGATTGATGTAATTCTAGCAAATTAAGATAAACTTTGTCTTATTTAAAATAATATTTACTTTTTAAAATATTGAAAGTACTATTTTCATTAGGTGATTGTATCAAAATTTTAAAAAAGTGAGGTACAATATCGCAAATTTTTTAAAGGTATTTAATATGGCAGATTTAAAAACGTACGATTTTTCTGAAAGTGAGTTAGCAACATTTCAATACGCTAAAATGACAACATCAAAAGGTGTTATTTGGTTAAAACTTTATGTTGATGAGGTTGCAAATACTGTTTCTAACTTTGTATCTTTAGTAAATGATGGTTTCTATAATGGTCTTAGTTTTCACCGTGTAATTCCAGGCTTCATGGCACAAGGTGGGTGTCCGCATGGTACAGGAACAGGTGGACCGGGTTGGTCTATTCCTTGTGAGACATCATTAAACACGCATCGTCATACAAAAGGAACTTTATCAATGGCACACGCTGGTCCAAATACTGGTGGAAGTCAATTTTTTATCTGTTTTGTTCCATGTCCTCATTTAGATGGTGTTCATACAGTTTTTGGTGGAATAGAAGAGAGTGATGCAGATAGTTTTAAATCTCTTGACTCTATTGATGGGCAAGATAAAATTGAAACTGTAGAGATTTTAGCTGAACGTTCGTAATGCTTGTACATATCTGTTGTAGTGTAGATAGTCACTTTTTTTTAGAACGACTGCAACAGCAGTTCCCAGAAGAAAAACTTCTGGGTTTCTTCTATGATCCTAATATCCATCCGTATAGTGAATATAAATTAAGACTTATTGATGTAAAAAGAAGCTGTAAAAAGTTGGGTATTGAGCTGATAGAAGGTGATTACGATGTTGAAGACTGGATGAGTGCAGTCAGAGGATTAGAGCATGAACCTGAAAAGGGATCTCGTTGTGAAGTCTGTTTTGATAAACGTTTTGAAGTAAGTGGACATAAAGCGTTAGAATTAGGTGAAGGAAAATTTACTACAACACTGCTTGTGAGTCCACTTAAATCACAAGAACAGCTGAAAAGCTCAGGAGAACAGTTCTCAAAAGAGCATAATATTGAATTCATCTATTTAGATTATAGAAAAGATGGTGGTACTCAAATACAATCTGCTATTAGCAAAGAGGAACAGTTGTACCGTCAAAATTATTGTGGTTGTCTTTATGGGCTAAATATGCAAAGAGATTCTCAAGAAAAATTAGCAGATGAACTAATGATGCCACTAGATGGCAGAGTACTCCCTGGAAGCGTGGATGAGAGATTAAGCTTTTATGAGTATAGAATGGAGTTAGAAGAGTTAGCACAAGAATATAAAATTGTTAAACAAAAGTTTTTGAATTACAGACAGCTTAGTGGGCGTCTACTATTTGGTAAAAATGTTGTACCATCTTTTTTTTTACATTATTCAACTATCAATAGGGGAAAGGCTCAAGCAAGAGTTGAATTTTCAAATGGTGGTGTACACTATTTAAATCGCGAAGAAATTCGCTTAGTTGAGTTATTTAGGTTTAATGAGTTAGCTAATAGTTCATTTAATAGTGTTCAAGAACTTGTTTTTTCTCCGCTAAAAATTGAACAAGAGTTAAGTGTTCGTTCAAAGTTAACTGAAAATAGTTATGATTTATCTGCCATAATTATAATAGATAGGTTGTATGATGCAAAAATAACTGTAGAACTTAAAAGTAAAAATTATGAGGATGTAAAAGAAAATTTAGTATTATTTTGATATTATTATCAACTTTTTCAACAAAGGTTGATATGTATGTATGACGTAGTAGATATTCAGAAAATTCTTCCACATAGATTTCCATTTCTTTTAATTGATAGGGTCACTAAAATAGAGAAGAGTGTACAGATTGAGGGTTATAAAAATGTGACTATTGGAGAACATATTTTCCAAGGTCATTTTCCAGATCATCCAATCTATCCTGGTGTGATGATAATAGAAGGTATGGCACAAGCTGGTGGGATTTTGGCTTTTGAGAGTATGGATGAAAATGAGCAGACAGATTCTCAAAATAAAGTTGTTTATTTTATGAGCATAGACAAAGCAAAGTTTCGTTCTCCTGTAACTCCAGGTGATAAATTAGATTATCACCTAAGTGTCATAAAACATAAAGGTACTATTTGGGTATTAAATGGAAAAGCTTATGTTGATGGAAAGTTAGTAGCACAAGCAGAACTTAAAGCAATGATTGTGGATAAATAAAAAATGTCAATTAATATATCAGATCGTGCAATTATAGAAGATGGTGCGCAAATTGGTGAAAATGTAGAGATTGGTGCAAACGTTTTCATCTCTGGTGAGTCAAAAATTGGTGATGGCACGAAGATAGCTACTGGTGCTTGTATATATGGCAATACTACAATCGGTAAGAATAATAATATTTTTTCATATGCAGTTTTAGGTTCTATTCCACAAGATTTAAAGTTTAATGGTGAAGATGTTGAGTTAATTATTGGTGATAATAACACTATTAGAGAATTTACACTTTTTAATCCAGGCACTGATGGTGGTGGAAGTAAAACTATTATAGGTAATGGTAATCTTTTTATGGGTTATACACATGTTGCTCATGATTGTATTATTGGAGATAGTGGAATTTTTGCAAATGCTGCAACATTAGCAGGACATGTTATAATTGGCAACAATGCGGTAGTTGGAGGAATGACACCTGTTCATCAGTTTGTAACAATTGGGGATTTCGCAATGGTAGCAGGGGCATCAGCACTTTCTCAGGATGTGCCTCCTTTTTGCATGGTAGAGGGTAATCGTGCAGTGCTAAGAGGCTTAAACCTTACAGGACTTAGAAGATGTATGTCTAGGAGTGACATTGATGCCCTAAAGAGTGCCTACAGAGAACTCTTTGAGAGTGGTAAAGCATTGAAAGAAATAGCTCAGGAGATAATTAATATAACAGAAAACAGATATGTAAAACAATTGGCACAATTTGTGCTTAATACTAAGCGAGGAATCGCTTATGAAAGGAAAAACAGATGATACATCGTAATTGTAGCTTTTGTAAAGTAGAAGAGACTGAAGCGAATCCGTTAATTGCTGGAGAGAATGTTTATATATGTAAAAATTGTGTTATATCTGCATATAAAATTCTTTTTGGTGACATAGAAGAAGAATCTAGCTCTTTAGCGAACAGTGAAGATATGGAATTAATGTCTCCTAGAGAGTTATATAATTTTTTAAATGACTATGTAATTGGTCAAGATAATGCAAAAAAAGTTCTAAGTGTTGCTGTTTATAATCACTATAAGAGGATATTTAAAAAAGTTGAAGAAGATGATACTGAAATTTCAAAATCAAATGTATTATTAATTGGACCAACTGGAAGTGGGAAAACACTTCTTGCACAATCAATTGCTAGAGTACTACATGTGCCTATTGCAATAGCAGATGCGACTAGTTTAACTGAGGCTGGTTATGTTGGAGAGGATGTTGAAAATATTTTAACGCGTCTTTTACAATCGGCTGATGGTGATGTTGAGAAAGCTCAAAACGGTATTGTATTTATTGATGAGATAGATAAGATTTCTCGTTTAAGCGAAAATCGTTCAATTACTCGTGATGTTTCAGGTGAGGGTGTTCAGCAATCACTTTTGAAAATTATTGAAGGTGCACAAGTGAATATTCCTCCAAAAGGCGGACGTAAACATCCAAATCAAGAGTTTACTCAAATAGATACTAGTAATATACTGTTTATTTGTGGGGGTGCTTTTGACGGAATGAAAGAGATTTTACAACGTAAGCTAGGACAGAATGTTATGGGATTTAACCAAGAGGTTAAGGGTAAAAAAGAGCGTGAAGAGGATTTACCTGCGGTTGAACCAGATGATTTAGTTCATTTTGGCATGATTCCAGAACTTGTTGGACGTTTACCTGTTATATCTGCTCTAAATGAGATATCAAAAGATGATATGAAACATATATTAACAGAACCTAAGAATTCTCTTGTAAAACAGTATAAAAAACTTTTTGCAATTGATGGTGTTAACCTTTCATTTGAAGATGATGCACTTGATGCGATAGCACAAAAGTCTTTGGATAGAAAGACAGGAGCACGTGGATTAAGAGCTATTTTAGAAGAGAGTATGGTAGATATTATGTTTGAATTACCAGAACATGATGGATATGATGTTGTAATAACAAAAGAGGTAATTGAAGATGGAATTACACCGGTGTATGTAAAAAAAGCAGCCAGACAAAATAAGAAAAAAAGTGCATAGGGAGCAGTATGTTATTTAACAGATTTATCGGGCTTTTCTCAAATGATTTAGCCATTGACTTAGGAACAGCAAATACCTTAGTTCTTGCAAAAGGTAAGGGCATAATCATTAATGAACCATCAGTTGTTGCAGTAAAGACTGATAAATTTGGTCAATCACACATTTTAGCAGTAGGAAAAGAGGCTAAGGAGATGGTTGGTAAGACACCAGGTAATATTCGTGCTATTCGTCCAATGAAAGATGGCGTTATTGCTGATTTTGATATGACAGAGAAGATGATTAGAAAGTTTATTGAAAAGGCGCATGGTCGTACATCAATGATTAGCCCTAGAATCATTATTTGTGTTCCTTATGGTTTGACTCAGGTTGAACGTAAAGCTGTACGTGAATCAGCAATTAGTGCTGGTGCGCGTGAAGTATTTTTAATTGAAGAACCAATGGCTGCTGCAATTGGAGCTGGTCTTGATGTACGTGAGCCACAGGGTAACTTAGTCGTTGATATTGGTGGTGGAACAACTGAAATTGGTGTTGTATCTTTAGGTGGACTTGTAATTAGCAAGTCAATTCGTGTGGCTGGTGATAAAATTGATCAATCAATTTCTGACTATGTAAAGAAGAAATATAATCTTCTCATTGGTGAAAGAGTAGCAGAAGATATTAAAATTAAAATTGGTACTGCAATGCCAATGGAAGAAGAACTTATTATGACTGTTAATGGTCGTGATCAAGTTGAGGGTCTACTTAGTTCAATTGAACTTACAAGCGAAGATGCAAGAGATGCAATGCGTGAGCCACTTAAAGAGGTTGGTGAAGCTCTTCGTGATGTATTAGAAAAAATGCCACCTGATTTAGCTGGTGATATTGTAGAACATGGAATTATTTTAACAGGTGGTGGTGCATTAATCCGTCGTTTAGATCAATATCTAGCAGATATGGTAAGAATACCTGTTTATGTTGCAGATGATCCACTTTTAGCTGTTGCTATAGGAACAGGTAAGGCTCTAGAAGAGATTGACCTACTACAACAGCTTTCGGAAAATGAATAGAGACTTTGTAGCTGTTTTTATTATAACTTCTGCTCTTTTAGTGGGAATTACTAAATATAATAATTTTGTAAGGGGTCAATTTATTGACTTCTTAGGTTCAATTAAAAGTTCATACTGGACAGTTTATGAAAATATAGATACAGCCATAAGTCAGCACTTTCATCAAAAAGAGCAGATTAAAAAACTTTCAAATTCACTTTTACAATACAAAAACGATAGACTACTTTTAGAATCAATAGCAGTTGAATTAAATCATATCATGGATGAGTATGATACTTTACTACTTAAAAAGCAAGATATATCATTAGCTAGATCACTCTCATATGTTCAATTTGGAGATTTAAATAAAATATGGTTAGAGATGAAAGATTATAATAGTTCCAAAGTTCATGGAATGCTAGCAGGAGGATATGCTGCTGGAATTGTTGTTGAACGCTATGGAAGAGCTATGGGTCTATTAAATGGCGATATTAAATGCTCATATGCTGTTAATGTTGGTAAAGTAAAAGCACCAGGAATTGTTAGAGGAAAAGGTAATAGTCAAACAATGGTAGCAGAATTTATTCCTACTTGGATGCAGATACACACAGGTGATGAAGTTATTACTAGTGGACTTGATAACTTATTTTTTGAGGGTATTAAAGTTGGAGTTGTGCAGTCTGTAGAAAAAATGCAGGGTTATCAAAATGCAATTATAATGCCATATGCTGACACATTACATGCACATTTTTTTAGTGTATTAAAATAATTTAGATAATTTAAGTAAAGATATATATATGCGAATAGGTTTTATTGGAGATATTGTAGGTAGACCAGGTAGACAGATGTTAAATAGATATTTAGCAAATTTAAGAGAAGAGTTTGATATTGATTATTTGGTTGCAAACTATGAAAATGCTAGTCATGGTTTTGGACTTACGAAAAAAAATGCAGACGAGCTTTATGGTAGTGGTGTAGATTTATTGACTGGTGGTAACCATACATTTGATAAAAAGGATGTGTATGAACTTTTTGCAGAAAATGCGATTATTCGTCCTCTTAACTATCCATCTGAAGTTGGTGGTAAAGGAATCTTTATAACAGAAGTTGCTGGCGAACGGTTGGCTGTTATAAATGTTATGGGGCAGTTTGGAATGCCATATTCAGATAATCCATTTCGTCTTTTAAAAAGTGCTATTGAAGATTTAAGAGAACAGGATATTAAGAATATTTTAATCGACATACATGCAGAGGCTACAAGCGAAAAACGCGCTATTTTAATGATGTTTCAATGTGAAGTTAGTGCTATTTTTGGTACACATACACATGTTGGAACTGATGATTTGGTTATTCAGAATGGTTGCATGTATGTTAGTGATGTTGGTTTAACTGGATGTAGGGATAATGTTATTGGAATGGAAGATAGCGCACCAATAGCTAGAATGCTCACAGGTGTTGGAAAACATTATGATGTTCCAAACAAGTGTAAGAAAATATTGCAGATGATAGTTGTAGATATAGAAGATGGAAACTCAAAAGATGCCTTTAAAGTTCGACTTTTTGATGATGAAAGGCGTTTTATTCAAGAAGCTTATTTTGAAAATTGACAATAGCTACGAGCTTTATGAGAGATTAAAAAAACTTAATTTAATAGGGCATAGAGAAGAGCGTTGGTGGCCTTGTAGTGGAACTTTCGAAGTTGTTATTGGTGCAATACTTACACAAAATAGTCAATGGACTAGAGTTGAACTATCACTTATTAATTTAAGAAAGTTGAACTTACTCAATTTGGAATCTTTAAATGAACTTGATGTTATTACAGAAGCAATTAAGCCTAGTGGATTGTATCATCAAAAAGCAAAACGATTGAAACTTTTGAGTGAAAATATAAAAGAGAAATTTGGTGATTTTGAAACTTTTTGCAATGAAGTGAGCCGTGAATGGCTTTTAGAACAAAAAGGAATAGGTAAAGAGAGTGCTGATTCTATTCTTTGTTACGCATGTAAAAAAGATGTAATGGTAAGTGATTCATACAGTGCAAGACTTTTAAAGCATCTTGGATGGGAGTTTGATTCTTATGATGATGTTCAGAGTTTTTTAGTTAGTGGTATTAATGATTTTTACGATGGAAAAAAAGATTTAAGTATTGTATACGCAGAGTTTCATGGAATGATTGTAGAGTTTTGTAAACATTATTGTAAGCGAAATAAAATTGATTTAGAATTTTTGTAATTGATATGTTAGAGTTATTTGCAAATTAAAGTAAGTTAAATAATAGATTTCTTGTAAAATTATAGTAATTATTAGAGATTAAAAAAGTAGTGAGATTATTTAAAGAGCCTGTAAAACTGTGTAAACTCACCTCTTATTTCTAAATTACTTAGTATATTTTGACATAATTTCGCTAACAAATATAGTAAACTGTGGATAAATTTCATACAAATTTCTTATACTGTTAGCGTTTCATTTTTCTTGTTGCTCTTGTGTTATAGGGCTTACACAGTTATTTTTACATTCTCAGCTAATATAAGAGATATCATAGATATTACAAATGTTATTCTTTATCATAATGTGCTCTCTCCCACGAGTGAATTGCATGTTTTCTAACTATACCCCAATGATAACCACCTAGCTTCCCACTTTGCTGTATTACTCTATGACATGGAATTAAATAAGCTACTGGATTTTGTCCTATAGCCGTGCCAACTGATCGAAAAGCTCTTGGTTTTCCTATAACACGTGCTATTTCACTATAAGAATTTAAACTTCCAAATGGTAGCTTTAAAAGTGCTTTCCAAACATTTATCTGAAAATTTGTGCCTTTAACAAGGATAGATAGTGGATAATCTTTTCTCTTTTTTATATCAAAAATAGCTTCTATAATATTTTTAGTTTTACTCTCAGAGTAATTTAATATAGCTTTTTCCCACTCAATTTTTAATTCATCTAGCTCTTTATTATAATCATTATCTAAAAATGACAACTTACATATACCATACTTTGTCATGGCAATAAAGGCTTTTCCAAATGGTGTATTATGTACACCATAATCTATTTTTAAACCCACACCTTTTGCTTTATACTCTCCAGGAGTAACTGCTTCAAGATTTATAAAGTGTTCATGTAATCGTGAGCTACTACTTAAGCCTACTGTTAAAGAGACATCTAATAAAGAATTTTGTGAACTTAAAAGTTTTTTTGCATGTTCAACTGTAATAGTTTGCAGGTAACGTTTTGGTGTAACACCTGCCCAACGTGAGAACATTCTTTGAAAATGTGCCTCACTTAGGTCGACAGAGTCTGCTATCTCTTTTAAGGTAGGCTGCTCATTCGCATTATTATTGATAAATTGAATAGCTTTTTTTATTCTCTCATAATCTAAGTGCATATTGTTTTCACTTTTATTTTATGTACGGTTAATTGATATGCCGCCATCACAAAGTAATGCTGTTCCAGTTGTAAAACTAGACATATCAGAAGCTAAATAGAGCGCAGACTTTGCTATTTCTTGCGGACTTGCCATTCTTTTCATTGCATGTAAACCTTCAACAAAACTTACCGTCTCAGGCGTGTTAGCTACTGAGCGTCCCATTGGTGTATCTGTCCCCCCTGGCAATAAAGAGTTCACACGTATATTATTTGTAGCAAATTCTGTAGCAAGTGATTGAGTAAGCCCTATAATACCTGCTTTACTTGCAGCGTATGCTGACATATGTGGCATTCCTACTGTATATCCTACGAATGTAGAAGTAAAAATAATACTTCCTCCACCTTTTTTCATCTCTTCTATCTGAAATTTAGCACCTAAAAATGCACTTGTAAGGTTAGTGTTTATTGTCTCATTCCACTTTTTTAATGTCAACTGTGTTGATGAGCCTAGCACACCAAGTGTTCCAGCATTATTGAAAGCAACGTCTAGTGAACCATATTTGTCTACAGCAACTTCTACCAATTTTTTTGCTAAAGCTTCATCTTGAACGTCACCAACTATAGCAATAGCTTCTCCATTATTATTTTGTATATCTTCTACAAGAGCATTGAGTGCTTTTTCATTTCGTGCTGATAAAACAAGCTTTGCCCCCTCTCTTGCAAATAATTTTGCTGTCTCATATCCTATTCCTGAACTAGCTCCAGTGATAATGGCTACTTTATTCTCTAGTAATCTCATAATATATCCTTCTTATTTTTTATATATAGGAGTATATAAATTTATATTGGATTTAAGCAATCCGAATTATGCTATTACATTTGATTCATAAATATAAATCTTAAAAAAAGATGAAATTTAGGAATTACTAGATGATAGCAACGAAAAGAATTTATTTAGTCCGCGCTTTGAAGTTGGCGTTATACGATATTTGATTAGTTTTAAGTATGATTTTATCTCTTTAATTGAAATATCATTTTCTAGTGATGCTTTACGTAGAATATATGTTGGTATTTTTACGTTTGTATTTGCAAATCTATTTACTGTTTTTGCAAAATTTTTATTATATTTATGACAACATAATCTAGCAAATACGAATGGTAATTTATACTTTTTATACCACTCTTGCGCTAGGTCAATATAGTCACTATTTTTAAGCGCATATCGTAGGGCTTTATCTCCAATTATAACTTCTCCTTTAAGACCTAAAATATTAGCTAGTGCATTTGAACTAGCTGATTCTTTGTCTATTTTATTGTTTCCAGGAATTAAAATTACACTTAAAACTTTTTTATTAGCTACAATACCTATATCTTGACACTGTTGTGAACGTGATGCTATGCTAGATATGAACGCAGCATCAATTTTTCTTGTCTTATAATCTCTATTTATTTGTGATGGTACACCTTTTTTGTAATTGAGTGTGGCCAACTCTTTTGAGTATCTTAATGTGTGCTTCATATATACATAAAATGGAAGTAAGTTTAAGTAATCTATTTTGCCAAAAAGCAAAGAACACCCTTTTTTTAAATTGTATCCTTATTATTATTTATTTAGTCTTTAAACTCCACTCGGTTTCGACCATTGGCTTTTGCTTGATATAATGCAATATCTGCTCGTTTTATTAACTTCTTCTTATTATCTAGTAGATGTTCGCTTGCTACTCCTATACTGACTGTTATAACGCCAACATTTTCAGTTGTAAAGTTTGAAATTGCAGTACGAATTCTTTGTGCTATTTCAATTGCTTCTTCTTTTGTAGCTTGTGGTAATAATACTATAAATTCTTCACCACCATATCTACCTAATATATCGCCATCACGTAGTTGTAATTCAATAGTTTTTGCGACGCGTCGTAATACTTCATCACCAGTTTGATGTCCATGTTGATCATTGATTTTTTTAAAATAGTCTATATCAATCATCATTAGAGAGATTGGCATACGATACTTATGAGCCATTTTTATAGCTTTCGTACATTCATCTTCAAATTTTTTACGGTTGTATATATTAGTAAGAGAATCAAAGTGAGATGCTTTTTTCCACGCTAGTGATTCCTCTTGTAATTGAGTTATATCTGTAAAAGTGACTAAATAGTGTTTTTTATCTTCATCAAATAGTATTATGGATATATCAAAGTAGTGTTCTTCATCATTTTTTAGCATAATAACTTTGTGCTGTATATGTTGCTCATTTAGTACTTTATCTATCCAATGGTTATTATGATCTGGTTGTAAAAAATTATTACGTTTGATAAATGCGTCACAAATACAAAAATTATTGCGTGTAAGTGCTTGTAAATTCTTTTTATTAAAAAAATTAAGAAGACTTTGATTGCATAGATGTATCTGCTCTTTTCCAACAATTAGTATCATATTCTTTTGAAAATCCAGTAATTTTTGTAGATAAAGTTTTTGTTTAATAAGAGCATGCTCTTTTTCGATTAGTTTTCTATAAAATATTATTTTATTAAGTAGTTGTGCATCATCAAAAGGTTTTGCTAAATAATCAATTGCTCCTTTTTCATAACCTAATTTAACAAATATTTCTGTTGTATAGATAGCGGATATAAAAATAATAGGTGTATCTTTTGTTTTTTGATTTTTTTGTATAAAGCTTGCTACTTCAAAACCATCCATATCTGGCATCTGTACATCAAGTAAAATTAGGTCTATATTCTCTTTTAAGAGTATTTCTAATGCTTTAACACCATCTAAGGCTTGAATAACTTCTATATTATCGAGCTGTTTTAAGACACTTTCTAGTGTAAAAAGGTTGGTTTCTTGATCATCTACACATAAAATACGAAATTTCATCTATGTTACCTTCTGGTATACTTTAAAGTTATTGTTTACAATTTTAAATAGTTTATCAAATCCATCTATCATAGCAGTTTCACTTTTAGAGAGAACTAAAAATCCATCTATCGTTAGAGAATCATAAAAAAGTTGTAAAGTTTTTATCTGTAGCGAGTGTTCAAAGTATATTAGTACATTTCGACAAAAAATAATTTCAAATTGATTGAATTTTGAATCTGTAACTAAGTTGTGTGTAAAAAATAGTGTATTTTTATGGAGATTATCTTTTACAGATAAAAAGTTTCCAATTTTATTAAAATATCTTTCTATATTATTTATTCCACCAGAAGCTATATATGCATCTTCTGCATTTTTAATATCTTTAGAAGAGTAAAGTGCATTTTTACCAATGTCAATTACATGTTGGTTAAAGTCTGTTGCGTAAATTAGAGATTTATCTAATATCTTTGTCTCTTGTAATAAAATAGCGATAGTGTATGCCTCTTGACCTGTAGAGCATCCTGCACTCCATACATTTATATGAGCATAGTTTGAAAGGTCTGTAAGTATATTATCTCTAACAAATTTAAGTGTCTGTGCTTCACGAAAAAAAGAGGTTACATTTATTGAAAGATTTGCAAATAGTTTTTTAAATAGTCTCTTATTATGCAAAACTGCGTTAGTAAAATGGTTATAATCATCAAAATGATTCTCTTGCATAGTGTTATAGATTCTACGATTTACACTATCTTTGCTATAGTTACTAAAATCGTAGCCATATTTAAATTCAAGTGCTTTTAAAAATGGTAATAGTTCATTAGATGTATGTATTGTGTTAAATCTGTTTTGTAAATAGAATATAAGCTCTTGCATAGTAAATTTAAAATTAAAGCATTTTGTTTTTAGAGCCGATAGCACCATCGCTTTAACACGACACTCCTCTGGGTCTAAAACAGCAACTGTAACTCCACGTTTTGTAATCTCTTTTAGTTTGTTACTACCATCAAATCCATTTCCACACAATAAAATAGCTAAAAGTGATGAGCCATACTCGTATGATAGAGATTCAAAAAGAAGATCAATAGATGGTTTAGCATAGGAAAAAGGTGAAGTGTCACTTAAAATAATGATACCATTTTTTATTAGTAAATGGTAGTTAGGAGGGGCTACATAAATAGTTCCTTTTTCTACTTTTGTACTATGTTGGGCGTAAACTATAGTCTTATTTGTACGCTCAGATAAAAAAGATGCAAGATTAATAAGTGGACTAGGTGCATGATGCAAGAGAACAAAAGCAATTTTGTTCTCTATTTTAATCTCTATAAGAAGTTCTATTATTTTATCTAAACTATTTTCAGAACCACCGATTACAAGAACGTCATACATTGTGTTTGCATGTTTGTGCATTGGTTCAAAAATAGTCTTATGTTTAATACGCAATTCATGAAAATATTTAGATAGAAGTTTATCACTTACTATAATTAAAGAATCCTTCTCTCTATTTTCAAGAATTTTTACTAATCTCTCAATAATATCGTGTGAAACTATACTGACGTGTAAAAAATTAATTTTATAGTTTAGTGGTTTGTTCGTTAACTCTAAAAAAAGTTTAGCTCTCTTTTTAGTTAAATTAGTATTTATGTCTATTTTGGTGTGGATACCATCTTGGTAAGATTTCATTAAGAGCGTTTATTGATCCACGCATGAATCATATTGACTAATACTTTGTGATTTATAGGTTTAGGTAGATAATCATCCGCACCAGCATCAATGCAACGTTGGCGCTCTTCTTTCATCGCTTTGGCAGTGACTGCAATAATTGGGATATTCTTTAAGTATTCAATTTCACGTATCTCTGCCATAGCTTCATAACCATCCATCTTAGGCATCATAATATCCATTAAGATTACATCAATATCTCTGTTGTTTTTTGATATTTCAACTGCCTCTTTTCCATTTAGAGCATGAAGTGTAGCTGCCCCATACTCTTGTAGTACACTAGATACTGAGAAAATGTTGCGTGAATCATCATCAGCAATTAAAATTGTGTAACCATCTAGTAAAAGATTATCAATATTTGCATGAGTCTCTCTTTGTATTATTTCAGACTCTTTAATTTTAATCAGAGGTATAATAGATGGATTTTTTTCAAAATTTGGTTGTGGGTTATTGTCAGGTAGAAATAGACTAAAACGTGAACCTTGACCCTCTTTACTTGAGAGTTTTATGTCACCACCTAGGAGTTTAGCAAAACGTTTAGAGATACTTAATCCTAAACCAGTACCACCGTACTTTCTGTTAATAGATCCATCTACTTGTTTAAAAGCTCCAAAGATATGTTCATATTTTTCTGTTGGTATACCTATGCCACTATCTTCAACATATATGTGTAGGGGAAGATTTTCTATATTACTCATTTCAAAGCCTAGAGTGACAGTACCATCTTTAGTAAACTTAAAAGCATTAGATAGTAAATTTTTTAAAATTTGAGATAGTTTTTCATTATCAGTATAAATTTGTTTTTTCCACTCATCTTTAATGAGAAACTCTACACTATTATTTTTGGCTAACTCTTCAAATTGATTCATCATCTGAGTAGCAATATCAGCTGATGGAATATCCTTTAAATTTATTGACATATTTCCTGATTCTATTTTTGACAAATCAAGAATATCGTTGATGAGTGATAATAAATCATTACCTGATTGATTAATTATGCTTGCCATTTTATTCTCTTTTTCATCTAAATGTTCAGCAGAGTTTTTAGTTAATAGATTAGATAATAAAATTATTGCATTAAGCGGTGTGCGTAGTTCATGGCTCATGTTTGCTAAAAACTCTGATTTATATTGATTTGTTTTTTTTAGTTTTTTAGCTTGACTGTTGAGTTCTTTTTTACTAAGTTCTAGTAATCTATTTTGATTTTTTAAATCAGTTGATTGCTGTGTTAGTTGTTGCTGTTGCTCTTCTAGCTGAATGTTACTATTTTGGAGCTCTTCACTTTGAACTTGTAACTCCTCATAACGTCGTTGAGATTCTTCTAAAAGCTCTTTTATTTGTGTATTTTGAGTAGCACTATGTAAAGATGTAGCAATGATAGAAGATGATTTATTTAGATAATCTTGTTTAAGTTGTGAAAAGTTGTCGTAGCTCATTAATTCAATAACTCCAAACAATTGATTGTCATAAATTAGGGGAAACACAAATATCTCTTTGGGTTTTATAACAGTTGTTGCACTTTTAAGTTCAATATTCTCTTTAATATTTGTAAAATGAATTGATTTTTTATCAAATGCAACTTGACCTACAGAACCCTCAGATAATTTAAAAACATTTGTATGTCTGTTTAGTGCATATGAGGCTTCAAGAGTAAGCTCTTGTTCAGTCACATTGTAAAGATATAATGCACCACTAGCACAATTTACATAACGGCTAATAGTAGTAATAATATTCTGAGCTAGCTCATGCGTATCATCAATTCCAGTTAGTTTATCACCTAATTGTCCAACACCATCACTAAACCATAGCTCCTCTTTAATTTTAATACTATTTTTTTGTAACATCTGTGTCATAGTATGTAGTGCGATACCAAGCTTGTCATCGCTTGATTTTGGTTTAATACTATAGGTAAAGTCCTCTTTTGTGATGGCATTAGCTTTTTCTAAAATTTCGTTAAGATAGCTAGTCATATCTAAAATAGCATACCCCAAACGATCTGTATCACCTTTTACTTTATGGGTGATATTAAGCTCACCTCTAGAGATAGATTCAGTTACTTTTGTAATCTGTTCTAGGTAATTGACCATATTTATAAGAGCTAAACCTAATTGATCATCACTACCTTTGGCTATAATTTGAACATTGTAGTCACCAGTAGATATACTTTGAGCTAAAGAAACAATATCTTTAAGCCGTTTTGTCATGTTTGATATTGCATGACCTAGTTGATTATTTTTACTTATTAGAGTTATCTCTTTGGAAAAATCACCTTGTGAGACAGCATTTGCTTGATCTATTGTTTTTTCTATTGCGTCAATTAGTTTACTTGTTGATTTTACAATTTTACCTATTTCATCATTAGCTGGGTAATGGATATTCTCTTTTTTTATTATTCCATTAGATAGTGCTTTTAGTTGATCTGTTACTTTACTAAGTGGTGCTATAACTTTTGAAACATATAAACGTACGATGAAAAAACTACCAAGTAATACCATTAGAAATACTAATATAAAAATAATTTTAAAGTTTTGTAGTTTTTCTAGGGCAACATCTACATCGATAGCAGAAATTATATAAAAGTAGTTTTCATTATCTTGTTTTACTAGTGGACGTACTTTATGAAATGAGTATATTTTATTATTATGTGTAAATACACCATCATATTTATTTTTTGTATATTTTTTTAAATTAAAGTAGTCATTATTAAAGTTAGCTCCATTTTTGAGTTGTTCGCTCCACATTTTGTTATAGTCTTCATGATAGATATAATCACCATTTTCGTTAACTAAATAATATGAGATTTTTTTATTTTTTTGAGTTGACATTTTATTTTTTATCGCTTTTAGTAAAATATCTGCATATACACTAGCGACAAATACTCCAACAAGCTCATTATTTATATTTATGATGGGAGTAGAATACAAAATTACAGGTGTATGAGGCTCTTCTATCTTTCCATGTTCCATATTTAATTTTATACCAGATATATAAAACTCCTCTTTTTTTAGACTTTTTGGAATTTCAAAGTAATCACTTCCACTTTCATTCTTAAGATTATTTTTTGGTAATAAACTAGCACTTTCACTCTTTTTATTATAATTTGCAACTATAATTTCATTACCATATAAATCGAATATTCTTATTTTATGGTAAATCTTTTTTGTCTCTAAAAAATCTATCATAGCATCAGCAAATATATGTTTCCACATTTCTGTTTTTTGAGTAACAGATAGACTTCTCCAAATCATATAATGTTTTAGTGCGTAAAAATTTGTAATAAAAAGTGAGTCTTTTGTAACAGGTAGTAATTTTTCTTCCATCTCTAAATGTAGAGTGTTACTGCTTTGGTGGCTAAGTTCATATGCTGAATCGATGTATGCTTTTGAAGCACTTTGAAATCCAACCCAGCCTACTATTGTAATAGAAATGATAATTACGAAAACAAAAATATAGAATATCTTATTTTTAAGAGATAAATTATTCATATTTTTGTACTCCTAAATTATTTATTAACATAAGTTTTCGTAAATTCCAGTTCATAAGTTGATTTACATCAGCTGGAGTCTTATTAGTATATGTGGTTGCAGCTGGTGTAATGTAGTGAGTTAATCCAATTTGTGCTTTTATTGTCTGTAATTCTGCTAAAACCATTTGTGTCATACTAAAAACATCTTTAGGTGAGGGTTTTTTTTTAATAAATGAAGAGAAGTCTACAGTATCAATTCCTACATTTCTTTGGAGTAAACCTATTTTATTTAATAGGGTCATGGTGGTTGCAAATGTTTCTAATGGAGTTGTGTGGTTATCTCTTTTTGATGGGATAGTTTTATCCCTAATGTTTAGGTAATTTAAAATAGTTGTTAAATCATCATAAATTCGCATTGCTTCTCCAAAGACATATGATGGGGTAAAACTATCTTTGTTTATGATGTCTAGAGAGGCTGATACATGATTTAATTCATTAAATATATCTTGAGAGTTTTTATTTCTATATTTTTTTATTTTGTGTGGTTTATCTTTAATATTTAATCTATACTTTATTATTTTAAGTTCAGTTAAAATTCTTTGCGTCTGTTCATATACCATATCTGAAGTTAGTTTTAGCATGGGTTCAATATTAATTGGTTCAATTATAGGCATATTATTGGATTTTCTAAAGATGTTAATTTTAATCATAATTTCATACGTTTTTTGCCAAGCGATTCTAGGTTTTAGTTTAGTTTTTATATTCGTACTTTTAATAATTTTAGTATTCTTATGAGAAAAATTGTACTTTTTCATCAAAGAGTGTAGCTCTTTATTAATAAGCATTACCTGAGTATAAACATCATTTGGAGTGATTGTTTTGGCTATTATAAAATTGGTTAGTAAGGTAAATATTATTATAACTTTAAACATAATAGGCCTTTGTAAGTATGATTAGATTTTACTTATATATATATTTATTCTTTCTTAAATTATTTTTTGTGAAAAATATCATCTATTTTATGATTTATCATTATGTAAGTAGTCTATGGATAATATTCTTTAAAATTTATTTTTAGGTCACTGTATAATGAAAGCTATATTCACGCTATTTTTTGTTTTTTTTATTGTGTTAGTACAAGCTTCTGATATTAGCTCTTTTGATGATGAATTTAATGATAATGAACCTGCTGTAACTATAGTTGATCCTTTTAGTTCGTATAATAGAGTTATGACAAAAGTAAATGATTATCTTTATATAAACGCATTAGAACCAGTTGTAAATGGTTATGCACAAATTTTTTCTCGTGAAGTGCGCTCAAGTCTGCATAATTTTTTTAATAATCTTTATTCACCAATTAGTATTGTTAATAATCTACTACAGTTTCAGATAGCAGATGCTACTGAAGAGATAGGGCGGTTTATTTTAAATAGTACTATTGGAATAGGGGGTCTATTTGATCCAGCTAAAGTCAGTTTTAATTTAGAAACACATACAGAAGATTTTGGACAGACGCTTGGAGTTTGGGGTATTGGTAGTGGATTTCACATAGTACTCCCATTTTTTGGTCCATCAAATTTACGTGATTCACTAGGTCTATTTACCGATTATTATATTAACCCCTTAAATCGTATTGAAGCTAGAAGTTATAATATCATTGATACAAATTTAGAATCATTTGGAATAGGTGCAGCTAAATCTTTAAGTACAGCATCACAGCACAAGGGGGAATATGCTTCAATGAAGAAAGATGCCATAGATTTATATCCATTTTTACGTGATATTTATGAACAACATAGAAATAAAGTTATAGGAGAATAAAATGATAGTAAAGTTTTTTAGAGTAGTTGTGTCAGTTATTCTTGTCTCATCTACTCTATTCGCATACGACGAAGCTCAAGAGTTACGATTAAAGGTTCAGGGTAAAATTTCAACAGTTATGACACTTTTAAAAGATAATGAGCTAAAAAAAGAGCAACGTGAGCATAAAATCTTAAGTGAGATTGAGGTTCTTTTCGATTATGAATTAATTTCACGTCTTGCATTAGGAAAAGAGTGGAAAAAATTAAATTCTAAGAAGCAGGATGAATTTACAGATGTATTTACTAGAAAATTAAAAGAGTCGTATCTTGAGAAATTGAGATTATTTAATGATGAAGAGGTTATATTTAAATCTTCGGAAAAGACTAAGGAAGATAGAATGCAAATTCTTTCTTATATCATTAATAAAACTGATAAAAAAGAGGTTTTGTATAAATTTCATAAATCAAAAGATGGTAGTTGGTTAATCTATGATTTAGAAATAGAGGGAATAAGTATATTAAGAACATATAGGACCCAGTTTGCAACAGAACTTAAAAAAGGGAATATAGATACACTGTTAGAAAAATTAAATGCTCAATAATTTTTACAAAAATATTGTTCTAAAGTATCCAAACAGGGTTCTTGTATTAGTATTTATAGTAATTGCATTACTTGCCAATCAAGCTACAAAGCTAGAAATTGATGCGTCTGCTGAGACATTGCTTTTGCAAGACGATAAAGATTTAGAATTTTTGAGAGATATTGAAAAACGTTATGTGAGCGATGATTTTTTAGTTTTGGCATTTACACCTAAACATGGTTTATTAAGTGATGAAACATTAAAAAGTATTAAATCTATAACTAAAGAGTTAAGTCTTTTAGATTCTGTTAAATCAGTTAGCTCTATTTTAAATGTGCCATTAATGCAAAGTCCCCCAGTTCCAATTAAAGAGCTATTAGAACATATTCCAACTATTGAATCGTATGGTATAGATTTGAAGTTGGCAAAACAAGAGTTTTTAAATAGTCCAATATATAAAAATAATCTTATAAGTAGCGATTTTAAGACAACAGCACTATTAATTACTTTACATAAAGACAACAAGTTAAAAGAGTTAGTTAATAGACGAAATAGTGCAAAAAATGAAGAATTAGCAACAATTGAATTAGAATTAAAAAATTACAGAGATAAAGCTCGCGAAAATAACCATCAAAATATAGCCAATATTAGAGCTGTAATGGAGTCTCACACTAGCGAAGGTGAGCTGTTTTTAGGTGGCGTCGATATGATAGCTGATGATATGATTAGCTTTATTAGATATGATTTAAAAACCTATGGAACAGTTGTTTTACTCCTTTTAATTGTAGTTTTATGGATTATTTTTAGAGGGGTACGTTGGATAGTTATACCTGTTTTAATTGCACTTTCTTCTGTAATCGTTAGTGCTGGAGTCTTTGGAATGCTTGGGTTTGAGGTGACTGTAATATCTTCTAATTTTATCTCTTTACAGCTCATTATTACAATGTCACTTATTATCCATCTTGTTGTTAGATATAGAGAGCTTTTAGATAAAAAACCTAATGCTACTCAAAAAGAGCTTGTGCTTGAAGCTGTAATGGATATGAGTAAACCTTGTCTTTTTGCTGTTTTAACAACTGTAGCTGGATTTATCTCTTTGACATTAGCAGATTTATTGCCGGTGATAAATCTAGGTTGGATGATGAGTGCATCTGTTTTTCTATCTTTAATAGTTACATTTTTGATTTTTCCAACTATCTTAGTTCAACTTAAAATTAGACCTATGCCTAGTGCGTTGTCAAAAAGTGGTTTTTCATTTACACGTCCCTTAGCATCATTTGTAAAGGAGCATGCTCTATTTGTGGACTTAGCTGGATTGGTTGCTATTTTATTTAGTCTATCTGGCGCTTCACAACTTATTGTTGAAAATAGTTTTATAGATTATTTTAAGAAAAATACAGAAATTTATAAGGGGATGAAAGTTATTGATCAAAAGTTAGGTGGAACAACGCCACTTGATGTTGTAATAGATTTTCCAAAAGAGATTTCAGTTGAGAATAGTGAGAAAGATGATTTTGATGACTTTGAGGCAGAATTTTCATCTTCAAAAGATGCAGAGCATTATTGGTTCACTGTAGATAGAATGAAAAAAATTGAGAATATTCATGACTACTTGCAAAATCTTCCTGAAGTTGGTAAAGTGTTATCACTTGGAACGATGTCTAAGATTGGTCGCATGTTAAATGATGGTGAAGATTTAGATAATTTCAAATTAGCACTTATCTATAAAGAGTTGCCAGCAGAAATTAAGAAAGTTATTCTTGACCCTTATGTAGATGTTGAGAACTCTCAAGCACGTTTTTCAGTACGTGTTATAGATTCAAGCGAGAACTTACGACGCAATGAATTTTTAAAGAAAATAAAAATAGATTTGCATGAAAAGTTTGGTTTAGATAATAGTCAAATACATTTAACAAATTTATTGGTTTTATACAATAATATTTTGCAGAGTCTATTTAGTTCACAAATTGTTACATTAGGAACAGTTTTAATCATTTTAACTATAATGTTTTTTATTCTATTTAGATCTGTTAAAATAACAATTATTGCAATGGCGTCAAATATTGTTCCAGTTGGAGTTGTTTTTGGATTTATGGGTTGGGTAAACATACCATTAGATATGATGACAATTACAATAGCTGCTATTGGAGTTGGTATTGCTGTTGATAATAGCATTCATTATATTATTAGGTTTAAACTAGAGTATGCAAAAACAAAAGATTATATAAAATCTATGTACAACTCTCATCAGAGCATTGGTTATGCAATGAGTTACACATCAATTGCAATAATGATAGGTTTTTCAATTTTAATCTTTTCAAATTTTGTACCTACAATCTATTTTGGGCTTTTAACAGTACTTGTTATGTTTATATCTTTAGCATCAAATCTTTTACTTCTTCCAAGACTTATAACTTTGATAAAGCCTTTTAATTGAGATTTGTTTTGCTGTGATATAATCACTAAATTTTTTAAGCAAGGCAGATGTAAATGGTAACAGTAGAATTTTTAGGGCCAATTGGAAAAGCTCCTATTGAAGTTGAAGCTTCAACACTAAATGATATTGCAAAGCATCTACAAGGTGATGCAGAAGTTTCAGATTGGCTAAAAAGCTGTGCAATCGCTGTGAATGATACTATGGTAAATAGTCTGGATTACTCTTTGAATAGTGGAGATAAAATTTCACTTCTACCACCTGTTTGTGGTGGTTAAAATATAATGGTTGAGTTATATGATGGGGCACTAAATGTCAGTTTAATTCTATCGCGATGGTATGGAGATGAATCTCATAGTAATTATGGAGCTTATATCCCTTTTATAGGTACAGTACGTAATGAAAATGGTATAGATGGGCTTAGTTTTGATGTATATGAGCCAATTTTATTTAATTGGTTTAATATTTGGCAGAAAAAAGCAGAAAAAAGTGGTGCATTTTTAAAGATGGCACATTCTCGAGGTGATGTACTTATACATCAATCTTCATATATTGCAGCAGTATTTTCACCAAAGCGAAAAGTTGCACTCTCTATGATCAATGATTTTGTAGAAGATTTTAAAGCGAGTGCACCAATTTGGAAATATGACCTTAAAGATGGAAAACGTATTTATGCAGATGAACGTTCTACAGCTTTAAAAGGCAGTGGATTATTAGGAGTAAAATGATGTATTTAATGCCATATAGTGAAAGTTTAGAACTTTTAAAAAATCTTAACGTGCGTGAGTGTTCTGGTGAGAACTGTTTTGTTGCAGATACGCACAATAGAATTTTGCATGAAGATATAGTCGCTCTTAATAATTATCCAGAGTATCCAACAGCTTCTATGGATGGTTACGCTGTAAAACATTTAGACCTAAATACTAGTAGATTAAAAGTTTTACAAGATAATCCAGCCGGAAGTGTTACTGAAGTTGAAGTGACACATGGTACTTGTATTAAGACATTTACAGGTTCACTTATGCCTCTTGGAGCAGATACTTTAATTCCGATTGAAAATGTTACAGTAGATGCTAATGAAATTATAATTAATGAAGTTGTACCACTTGGATTTAGTGTACGTCCTGTTGCAGAGAGTTACTCTATAGGTGATATTTTAATTCAAAAAGGTGTAAATATAGGATTTGCACATATTGGTGTAATGGCTGGCTTAAATATTGTACAAACGAGAGTTAGGGTTAAACCTCGCGTTGCAATACTTTCAACTGGAAGTGAAATTTTAGATGTTGGACAAGAAAGAAGTAATGATTCACAGATTAGAAGTTCAAATCATTTAACACTTGCAGCAATTGCTAAAGAGTATGGTGCTGAACCTGTACAGTTTGGTGTTATTGGTGATGATAAAGAGCAGATAAAGGTTCGTATAGAAGAGGCTCTTAGAGTTAGCGATATTGTTGTTACAACTGGTGGTGTTAGTGTAGGTGATTATGACTTTGTGAAGACAATAGTTCCTGCAATTGGTGCAAAAATTATTTTTCAGCGTGTAAATATTAAACCAGGACGTCATATCTTATTAGCTCAAATTGGTGAAAAGTTTATTGTGGCACTTCCAGGTTTTGCATATTCATCAACTGTGACTTTTTTACTTTATGTAGTTCCATTAATAAAAAGAATGTTAGGATTAAAGAGTAATCTTAGGGTGTCTAAGGCTTATTTAGCTCAAGAATTTAAAAAACGAGGCAATAAGACGGAGTTTATAGCTTGTAATTTATATGAAAAGAGTGGAAAACTAACAGTAGACTTTATTGATAAAAAGGTTGGTAGTAGTGCAATTTTAACTAATCTTCTAGGTAAATCTGCTCTTATGATAAGTGCAGAGAATGATAATGATATATCTATTGGTTCACTTGTAGATGTGATAGTGCTTGATCTATAGTATTAAACTTTTTTGATGCTATTAGTAGTAAAGCTGCATTTAGTTTTGCTACTGTTTTATACTCTTTGTTTGGATTTTTAATTATATCTGCCATCTCTTCTATACTCATTTTTACTTTTCTATGAACACTTTTTATGCCAAGTTTGTCAAAATCTATATATTGCTCAGTTAGAGTACCACCTTCTAAAATCCAAATTGAGCCACTCTTACTCATTTCAGGACTTCCCTCATCTCCTTGTACAATCAATAGTCTTTCGTAGCGAGCATTTAAAATTTTTTGATATTTTTCTATATATGGTCTATGATGAAGACCAATAATTGCGTATTTCGAGCCACAAGGATTTGTAAGTTTTTCAATTGTATTAAAAATAGTTCTAATTGCTAATTCATTTCTTATGGTAGTAAGTGAACTTAACTCTGGTATAAAATTTACTCTATTAAGAAGATGAATATTCTTTGAAAATGATACTTTTTTACTCAATTCTAGCGCACTTACTCCACGTTTTGGTTCTAATGTTCTATCACTTGAGATAATTAGTTCAATATCATCTTTTAACACATTTTGTGCAGCTAATACATGCAAAAAACTATTTTTATTTTTTCCATCATATGGGTAACCAAGTTCTATGCTTTTAGGTAAATTGTTCTGTGGTTGTACAAATTTAGTTAGCGCATTAAATGATGCTTTTAATTCATTATCTGTTTCATATCTTGCTCTCCATGAAGTTAAGTATGCTCCAATTTGAGCTTGTGTAAATGTTTTTGTTAAAATTTTAGTAATTACATCTTCACTTTGTGCTGGAGTTAATTCGTAATTACCTTTAATTCCTGTTGCAACTGCTTTTATATACTCTGAAAAACTCAATTTATCTCCTTAAAAAAGTTATTTACAATATTTGATAATTCTGCTTGACGCTCTTTACCTTTTGGTTTATTAGTTCTAATATTTTTTAATCTTTTTAACAGATGATTTAAATTATCTGGAATAAATTTTTCTAAATATATTCGCAGAGCGCGAGATAGAGCAGGTGCATAAGATGAAGAGCTAATAGCTACTACTAATTCATCCCTTTTAATATATGATGGGAATATAAAGTCACACCACTGTGGAGAATCTACTGAGTTTATAAGTACTCTTGATGAACGTGTATTCTTAAAAATTTGTTCTTGTAAATTTATGTCATCAACGCATATAATTATTAAATCAAAACCAGTTGCATCATTTTTTTCATAATTTTTTATATAACTTGTAAGATTATGCTTTAAAGTGAGTGCTTGCATCTTTTCATTTAATTTTGAAGCAATTATTGTAATATTTTTGCTGAAATCCAGAATTTTTTCTGTTTTTTCAGTAGCAATTTTACCACCACCTACAATAAGAATTTTTTTATTATTGAAGTTTAGCATTGCTGGAAAATAATTCAAGCTTACTCTTTATATACATATTCCATAAGGAGCATAAAGATAAACAGAGTAACCCCCATTGAGATGCTCATTTTGTATGCTTTGTCTGAACGTAAAAATTCTAGTATCTTTTTAGCTGTTTTCATAGTACCTTTCCTAACTATTTAAGGCGCTATTATATCTGATTTAGTGTAATAATAAAACAAGCACCCGTTTTACCACTTTTCTCTACATTTTTAACATGAAGCATACCGCCTACTTTTTTCAAAATTGTTTTTGACATATCTAATCCTATACCTTCACCATCACCTTCATTCTTTGTAGTAAAGTATGGCTGAAATATTTTTTCTACAATATCATTTGAAATACCACCGGCGTAATCACTTATTTGGATAATGATTTTTGAATCTTCTAATTTAGTCTCTATATCAATCTGTTTTATTTCTGGTTTGTTATCTGTAATAGCATCGCGGGCATTACTTAATATTATTAGTATAACTTGCACCAATTCATTTGCATAACCTTCAGTATGTAAGCCTACTTTTTCATTTGAATAAATTTTAATGCCTTGTGCTTCATACGTTTTTCCAATTAATGTAATTGCACTATTAATTGAGTCATTAACGTCATAAAACTCTTTTTTTGATGGTCTAAAAAAGTCTCTAAAGTCATTCATGGTACGTACCATATGATTTATGACATTGTTTATTTTTTGCATTTCATTATCAATCATATCCATGCTAATTGTCTCTAAGGCAACTTGAACTTTTAGGTTTGAAGCAATTGAGCCTATTGTTCCAAGTGGCTGTTTCCATTGATGAATTATTGCTCCCATCATTTCACCCATAGCCGATGTTCTAGCTTGTTGAGTAAGTTTTTTTTCTTGAATAATATTTTTAGCAACCTCCTCTTTTATTCGCATTAAAGAGGAGTATGAACGTAAAGATGAGATGATTGTAGTGATTAGGTGCATTTCACTTAGTTCAGATTTTGATTTATAATCATTTATATCATAATCTCTTACAATTTTTTCTTCAGGTGCAACTCCTGGTTGTCCAGTACGTAAAATTATGCGTACTGTACTATTTTTTAACTTCTCTCTTATAAATTGCACGAGTTTTAACCCTGAATCTATCTTTTCCATTACAACATCAAGCAAAATTAGTGCTATATTATCTGAAGTTTTTAAAATATTTTTTGCTTCTGTTGCACTATAAGCGTGTTTAAAATGGATACCTTTATCCTCAAAAGTGAATTTTCTAAAAACCATTTCTGTAAGATTATGTACCTCTTTATCGTCATCTACAATTAAAACATTCCATTTTTCATCACTTTTAAATTTCTGATTTTTCTCTTTTTTAGGCGCAAATTTAAAAGGCATTATTTCTCCTTAATGTTTAATGGTATTTCAATTATAAAATTCACACCCTCATTTATGTCACTTTGACATTTAATAGTTCCTTGAAGAGTTGAAGTGATTAGGTTGTAAACAATATGTAGTCCTAAGCCACTACCTCCTTTTGCGCGAGCAGTAGTAAAAAATGGCTCAAAAATATGTTTTAAATTCTCTTTGTTTATTCCTTTTCCACTATCTTTATAGTCAATTATAACTACTTTATTCTTTGTAGTTATGGTAATGTTGATATATCCTACATCATTTTTGTCAAATCCGTGAAGTAGTGAATTAAGTATTAAGTTAGTAAAAATTTGTGACCATATTCCAGGATAACTCTTAATAATTAGATGTTCATCACAATTTATATTTAGAGATATTGAACGATTTTTAAAACGATTCTTTAGACTGAGTAATATTTCATCAATATACTCTGATACATTAAATGCTCTCATTTTTTCACTTAACTGATCAACTGCAACTTGCTTAAAACTTTTTATAAGATTAGAAGCACGTACAAGATTTGCTTCGATAATTGTATGAAACTCTTTTGTATCTTCGAAGTACTCATTAAAATCATCTTCAGTCATTGTAGAGTTTTTATAATGTATTAATAGTTTTTTTGATGAGCGTATTATGTGTGTAATACCTGTATAACTTATTCCAACTGGTGTGTTAATTTCATGTGCAACTCCAGCAACAAGTGCTCCTAATGAAGCCATTTTTTCTACTTCTATTAGTTGATTTTGAGCATGTCTTAATTCTGTTAAGGTTTTTAACACATCTCTTTTTTGTTTACCAAGTGCTTGCATCGCATCTTGTAGCTTTTGTGTTCTAGATTGAACTTTTTCTTCAAGTGTTGCATTAAGTTCATCTAGTTCAACTGTTCTGTCTAATATTTTTTTTGATAATACAAAAAATGCAGAAACAATATCTTGTCGTTCATCTTCTGCATTTATATCAAGCAGTGACTTATCAGGTATAGGATTATTTAGGTCAAGGTTAATCATTGCATGAGCAGTTTTTGTAAATGGGAGAAGAAGTAATTTAAAATATACAAGTGCAATAAACGTTATAAAAATAAGAATAAATGAAAGTAATAAAATAAATTTTTTATAATCTTCTTTATTTTTTAAATAGTTACTAGCATTATAATAAATAATAAAGTGTATATTGTTTATAGATTTATGTATAGTAAAGTATGGATTTTTAGTATCTTTTGTAAATAGTTCAATGGAGTTTTCTTTAAATTTTTTATTTTCTTTTAGATTAGAATCTTTATTTTCAAAATATATCACTTTTATATCTGATGTCTTGTTTGTATTTGATATTATATGCTCTATAGAGGCTTGTGAACCAAAGTCAAGGGCAACCTCTATATCGTTTGCAATGTAGTTTGCTATTGTATTTATTTTCTGTTTCTCACTTGCTAAAATTGATGGTTGTAAAATATTATATGAGTAGTAATTTAAAGATAGAATTATAATACTGATAAATATGAGTGCAAAAAGAGCAATTTTTTTAGTAATTGAAAATTTATTCAGCCTATATGGAATATTTTTAAAAACATGTATTATGTTTAAGAGTAATCTATTGTTCATTGTAGTTCTTTACGTATTTTAGAAGTGATGGATTAAACCCAATATTTAAATCATCTGAAAATTTACTGTTTAGGTAGATATTTATTTTTCGTTTTGATTCTATAAAAAATATTGCACCCTTTTTAAACTGTTCTATATTTTTACTAAAAGTGATAATTCTCTTTTTTTTAGCTATATCAATAATTTTTTCTAGCTCTTTATCGTCTAAATCACTAAGATATAAAGCTTGAATATTATCGAGAGAGTAGTTACTTTTAGTAACATCTAAAAGTGTAGTTTTAATATCCACACCTTTGAGTGATTTTGCAATAAGTTTTTTTAGTTTAATTGCTTTATATAGAGTATTTGGTTTGTATACAATTGCTATATTTATTGGTTGATTTTCACCTATAATGGAACTTTGCAAAACTATACGAGGTATTAATTTTGCATTAATATTTATTGGTTCACTAATAAGAGGAGTTAGCAGTAATAAGATTGTATAGATTATGTGTATAAACAAATACTACTCCTATTAATAGTTATAATAGATGTAGTATATATTGAAAAAAGTTAAATTTATATTAATTAATTAAAGAACTTCTTAGATTTTCCTCATTTATAAGATTTTTTTGATATTTCACAACTGCCAGTTTTTGTGTATCATTTATATACCACTCTGCAATTCCGTCATGTTCTAGTGAATTTAACTTATCCATATTCACATCAGATAGGTTTAAATATAGATGAGCATGGCGTATTGGATTTTTCATTGTTAGTGTCCAAATAAACCAGACAATACCAACTGCTGCAAAAATCCATAAACTACTTTGTGATCCACCACCACGAAGCAGAGTTCCTGCAAGAACTGCCCCTAAAAATGTACCAATATATGCAAAAGTATTTGCCATTCCAATTGCTGTACCTTTTTGATGTACTTTTGCAACTTTTGAAATCATTGATTGGAGTAGTGGTTCCATCATATTAAAAGCGATAAAAAATATAACAGTTGCAATAACAAACATTGTAGTGCTGCTAGATATTGTCATAAGTGTAAATGAAAGAGTAAATAGTGCTGTACTGGCTATAAATATTTCACGAGGTTTATTGTATTTTTCTCCCATAATTGCAGCTGGTGCCATTGCGAGTACTCCAAAAGCTAAAGATATTAAATATACTTTCCATAATGATGAATGTTCGTATCCAAATGTATGGGTTAAAATAATTGGAATCGTTACAAATGCAGCTGCCATCATACCTTTTTGAAAAAATGCAGCTACCGCTAAACGTAATAGGTTAGGGTCACGTACAATATCTTTTATTGTAGTTGTATTATGATAGACATGAATAATTTTTGGTGGAGTTTGTGCTTTAGTGTAGAGAATTATAGCACCAACCAGTGCAGCACTTGCTGAGATATAAAATAGTAGAGACACATTACCATTAGCTGATAGTAGAGGTCCTAAAAGCATAGATAGACTAAAAGCAAGACCTATAAAGCCACCCATAACGGCCATAGCTTTTGCACGTTTTTCCTCTTCTACTGTATCACTTATCATCGCTGTCACTACTGATCCTATAGCTCCTGCACCTTGTAAAAAACGACCAATCATTAGAGTGTATACGTTAGTTGAAAGAGCACAGGTAATGGATCCAATCATAAAAATTAAAAGACCAGCTAAAATAGCTGGTTTTCTACCTATCTTGTCACTTAATATTCCAAATGGCATCTGAAATATAGCTTGTGTGAGTGCATAACCACCAACAATGATTCCAACAAGTAGTGGAGTAGAACCCTCTAGGCTCATTGTATATACTGAAAGCACAGGCATAACAAGAAATAGTCCTAAAAATCGTAAGAATAAAATTAGATTTAGGGGCATAATACGTTTTATCATATACATTCCTCGCGAATTTGAGTTAAAATGTCACATTGTACACTTTAAAAGATTAAGGGAATGTATGCAGTTGGTTTTAGCTACCTCAAATAGAGGTAAAGTTAGAGAAATTAAACGCTATTTTGGTGATGTTGATGTTATAGCTTACACAGATATTACTGAAGCACTTGATATAGAAGAGAATTCAGATACATTTGCAGGTAATGCTTTAATAAAAGCAAGAGCTGTATATGAGGCATTAAATGATGAAAATGTTGTAGTATTATCAGATGATAGCGGCATATCATTGCCACTTTTAGGTAATGAACCTGGAATTTATAGCGCGCGTTATGCTGGCGTTGGTTCAAGTGATAGAGATAATTTATTAAAATTAATAGATTCTGTGGTACTTAAAGGGGTTGATAGTACAAAAGCATTTTATACAGCAGCAATTGCACTTGTCTCAAATAGAGGCGAGCAGATTGTACATGGTTGGATGCATGGAAATGTTATAACACAGATGCGAGGAGAAAATGGTTTTGGTTATGATCCTATTTTTATTCCTGATGGCTACTCTCAAACATTAGGTGAACTAGGTGATGAGGTGAAAGAGAAAATTTCTCATAGAGTTCAGGCTTTAGAACTTGCACATATTTTATTAAATGGATTAAAATGATAAATAATATTCAAGAGATATATAGTTTAGTTGAAAAAAATGATGCTTTAACACAAGAACTTTTTCAAAAGTTAAAAAATGGTGATGAAGTCTCTATAATTGATGATGAACTTCGTATTATTGGTTTAGCACTAACAAAAGAGAATAGATATGCTCTTACTACACGTTTATGCTCATTACGTGATGACGCTCTTGTTCAGGTATTAGAGCGTAGTGGACGTAAAGGCGTAGATTTAGAGAAGATAAAGATGGAGGTTTATCATTGGGTTAGTCGTTATTATTTAAATCGACATAAAAATATGCTTGATGAGATTAAAGAGAAATCACTACTTAGTCCTTTTTATATGAATTTATTATATGGTGTTCATAATATCGGTGTGGCTATGACAGATTTTCATGTTAAGTGGTATTGGCACATTATGGTTGAGACAAATCCAGCTTTAAGTTATGAGTTTGGCTCAGCGCAGAGCGTAATGCAATATCTAAGAGATAATAATCTTTTAGATACAGATGAAAATGGTGAGTTAGCTGATAGATGTTATTCTGTTTTAGTTAAAGTTGATGGTGTCTATAAAAGTGTATCTTATGCGGAAGCATTTGAAAAAGAGATTAGTACTATTGTAACAGCAATTGCTAAAATATTAGCAAGTATTGATGAATATGATGATGAAGAGTTTTCTCAAAAAGGTTCTTACACAAAATATTTAGCAACATTGATGGGTGCATTTATAGAAAGGGACACAACTAAAACATTAAGAGTGTGGGCAGATGTTGATAGAGCTTGGATGGATGTTAGGGGAGTTATTCAAATAGGGCATCCTCTTGAATATTATGAAGATCACTATAGAAAAGCAGTTGCGCCTGAGTGGGATGTACGTCTTGTAAATCCAGCACAACAGAGTAAAAATATACGTGCAATTTCAATTGAGAAAATGTTTAATACTCTCCATACTGAACTAAAAGCACCAAAAAAGCTAAGTGAGACTGTAGTAAATAATATACGACGTACACAGTTATATTTAGGTCGTCCAGCTCTTTATTATGGGGCTGAATTTAATGGACTGTTTTCTGCACAAGTTGTTCCAAATGATGAAAATGTATCTAGTGAACTTGGTAAAAAGATTTTTGCATTTGCAGATATGGTGCTTCAAAGTTCAATTGCTAAGCCAGTTATGAAAATCTCCTCTTTAGTTCTTGGAAAAGATTTTGTTAATAGTAGGCGCTCTTTGATGTTTGATAGACCTGAACTTTGGCATCATCTGTATGATATTGAGACTATTGGACATGAGTTTGGACACATTTTATGGATAGACGAAAGTAGTGAAGCGACTATGAATATATCGGCTCAATTTAAAAATGTAGAGGAGTTTAAAGCAACAGCTGGTGGACTTGTTTCATTTTTTTATAGTGAGGAAGAGGAATTAACAAAAGAGCTTACAAAAAGTATTATAGCAAGAGCTGTTGGACTTATTGCATGGATGCAAACAGATGAGGTGCAACCCTATTATTGTGAGGGTCTAATTCATCTAAGCGGACTTTTTGAAAGTGGTGTTTTAGAATTTAGTGATGAAAAATTAAGTTTAAATTTAGAGGCATATGAGAATTTAAAAGAGTGGTATCTTAGTACTTATAGTGAGTTAGCTATTCATTATATAGAAAAAAGAGATTCCAAAGATTTTTTAGATAAGTTTACTATATATGTTGAGGGAAATTTTATGCCACGAAATGATGCTGTTCGTTCATTTGTTCAGTATTACTGGAATCTTCATCAAAAAATTGGTCGTGAGATTGACGAAGATTAGAAAAACTCTAAATCATCGTCATTGTCGCTAGCATTTGGATCTTTTTCTACAGGGTGAATTAATAGCTCAATTTGCGAGCAGTTATCTAGCAGTGAGGCATCAAGATAGTGGATGTCTGGTGTATTTTTTTCTATAAAAATAACATTTTTCCAGTTTGACATATCATCTATAATACCTGTCATATAGTTTTTTAGAGTAGATTGTATGGTTGGGTCAATGTCATCTATATTTACATCATTTAAGACCTCAACTAATGCAGATATCGAATAAGATAAATCTTTAAATTCGATTGTCTCATTTAAGAATCGTGTATAGTAGGTAAGTACATTAGCAAAAGAGGTTAACATCTCCTGAGTTAATTCAACTTCAGCGTATAGTAGGTTTTGTGCTTCATTTTCATTTTCATCTAAATCATCAATTAAGGATTGTTCAACTTCAAATTCTTTTAAAAACTCTGTAGCACTTACCTTTTGATGATCTTCGTAATGCATAGTATTTATTATTGATGTATCAACAGTCTTTTTTCTTTTTTCGATTTCTATATCATTGTTAGTGATTTTAGCTACTTTAGGAATTGTTTCCTCCTTTTTAATTGTAGGTGTAATACCTTTTAAGAGATTAATCTCTTTTTTGTAGTAAGAGATTGTCTTTTCAAGTTGAATATTTTTTGCACTAAGTTCATCTGTTAGTGCTTCTGTATTATTATAATAGTGACTTAGAAATTTATAGTCATTAATCTCTCTACAAACTTTAAAAAGTATATTAATAAATGTTTCATATACAATAGGCTTTAAAATAAAGTAGTCTATATTTATATTAATCAAAGATAACAAGTTGTCTGATTCATTATGCGCTGACATAACAATAATCGATTGTTCTTCATTAATGGAACGAATATTTTTACATAATTCTACACCATTCATATTGGGCATGTTTATATCAGCAATAATAATATCAAAATATGAGTCTGTTTTATTTTTGTGCGATTGATATTTCTTTAGTCCAATTAGACCATCTTCAGCCTCTTCTACTACAGAAAAAAAGTTATTTAAGAATGCTATTACACTTTCACGTAGTTGTGCGTCATCTTCAACATATAAAACAGATAAATCATTGGCTTGATCTTTTAATAATTTAACTTTTTTCATTTTAAACCTTTGTTTGTTAATTGAAATAATATTACTATATCATCTTAAACTGTTAATTGTTGAAACTATACGCATAATAGACATTATCTCATGGACAGCACCAAGTTCAACGGCTCGTTTAGGCATACCATACACTGTACAACTTTTTTCATTCTGCGCGTATGTTTTAGCACCTACATCTTTCATTGCTTTTAGTTTAAGTGCGCCATCATCACCCATTCCAGTCAGAATAAATCCGACACCATTTTTACCTACTTCTTTAGCCATAGAATCAAATAATACATTGACACTAGGTTTATGAGAGTTTACTTTAGGATAATCTTTAATTGTAGCAACATATGAGAATCCATTTCTTTTAACTTCTAAATGTTTATTGCCAGGTGCAATTAAAATATGACCAGGCAACAGTACATCTCCCTCTTGTGCCTCTTTAACTTGTGAGTTTTTTGCAAGCATATTTAGCCTTTCTGCAAAGGATGCTGTAAAACCTGGAGGCATATGTTGAGTAATTACGATAGCTGGATGATTTGGATTAAGATTTAAAATTATCTCTTCAATAACCTGAACACCACCTGTTGAAGATCCAATAGCAATTATTTTTTTAGATGCTCCAAAAGATGATTTAATACCTTTTGTCTCCTTTTTTATTGTATAGTTTGCATTTGCAATATTAAAATTAAAATGTACCTTTGATTCAGCAGCTGCACGCACACTATCTAAAAATTCATCATTTTTTGCATTAAAAAACTCTTTTAGCCCAGAAGCTGGTTTTTGAACAATATCAACTGCACCCATTCTTAAAGCATCAATGGCAGCACTACTGCCTTTTGAAATAAGAGTTGAACACATAATTACAGGAATAGGGCGTTGCTTATTTATTTTTCTTAAAAATGTTAAACCATCCATTTTTGGCATCTCTATATCCAAAATAAATACATCAGGTAAGCCAACTTTTTTAAAAATATGAAATGCATCTACTGGATTATTTGCTTTGCCTATTAACTCTATATCTTTAGCCGAGCTAAAAATTTTGGTAAAAGCGTTACGTACGGTAGCAGAATCATCTATAACAAAAACTTTAATCATCAAAAAACTCTAGTTGGCTTGTGACATCTATCTCTTTATTGAATAGATTTTTTAGAAGTTCAACATTTCTTTTTAAAGATAACTGGCACATTGAAATATCAGAAATTATTTTTTTATCAAAAAGGTGCATCATGCTAACATTTATATCTTCAATAATATTTGCTAAGTAATCAAAATATTTTAGTGTAGAAGCCTCCAGTTTATCAAATTTAATATTTTCTACAAACTCAATTAGTTCTGTAAAGTTTGGTATTAATTTTGCAAAAGAGTTGTTTAGAGAAAAAATATCAGATATTTTTTTTAAATTCTTTGTGATATTCATTAGTATTTCACGAGATAGTTCACCATTTTCTAAGGCTATATTAATTTCAGTCAATTGATCAACAATAAAGAGTATAGCACCAGATTGAGTATTTAAAAATACTTCAATATCATCTTCTTTGTTAATGCTACTTATTTTATGGTTGCCAATAGATAAAATGGTGTAGATAATACTCAATACATCAAATAGTTTGCCTTTAAACTCTTCTAGTGTAAATGGTGCAAATATTGCCATATCGCTATTTCGTGTCATCTCAACTGCGTTGAATGCAGTAGTGGCATCTAATATGCTTATAACTAAAATACGAGGATTATATATTTTAATTTCTTGATAAAACTCTTTAGCTCTTATGCTAGAAGATGTGGCATCTAATAGAATAATATTAATTTTATGGTGTAGTAGTGTGGCATGGATGTTGTCTAATTCATCTTGCTGCATATTATGATGAATTGAGATAGCAAATTTATCTTTAATGGCATCAAAAGCTGGGTATGGATTATCACTTAGAAGTAAAATATTGTTATTTGATGCTAAAATATTTAAATAATGACTTCGTTGAGTTGTAATCATTGGTTAACCATTTTATCTTTTTTTTGATAAATCGCACTACTTGTCTGCTCTAAATTTTGTGTATTTAATGTATTTAAATTTTCAGTATGGCTAATATAGAGATAACCATTTGGTTTTAGATTAGCAATTACATTGTCTAAAACAATCTGTTTAGTTCTTTTATCAAAGTAAATTAATACATTACGTAAGAATATCAAATCAAATGTACCAATATCATTAATTGGTGACAATAGGTTTTTTACATAAAAATTAATATTTTTTTTGAGTGCATTTTCAACCATAAACTTTCCTTCAAATTTACCTTTACCTTTTAAACAATATTTTTTACGTAGTTTCTCTGGAACTTTATTAGACCAAGACTCTGGATATAGAGCGATACGTGCTTTTTCAATTACATCGGTATTTATATCAGTTCCAACAACTTCCCAATGATCACGCGTAAAATGTTCATCTAGTAACATTGCAGTGCTATATGCTTCAGCACCAACTGAAGATGCTGCACTCCACACCCTAAATTTTTGATTGTGCGGATGGTTTGGTAGTATTCTATTTTGAAAAAACTCATAATGATTAATCTCACGAAAAAAGAAAGTCTCATTTGTGGTTATTAAATTTAACATTTCAGTTTTTTCTTTCATATTTATCTGTACAAGACGTAGGTACTCTGAATAAGATTTTAAACTATATTTAATCATCTGTTTTAGCAGACGACTTTGTACTAACTGCTTTTTATCGTTAGTTAAATCAATTCCAATTTCATTATAAATAATTTTTTGGAAAATTTGGAACTCTCCATGTGTGATTTCTATTTGTTGCAATTTATGCCTACGTTGCAAGTTTTGAGATTATATTACTTAAATCATACATATTCACTTTGCCAATTATGGAATTTGCCCCAGCTTGTAAAAGTGCACTTTCAGTATTTGTATTCGACATATTTGTATGAACTACAATATTAATATCGTCATATTTATGCTCTTTTCTAATCATACTAATTAATTCACGTCCACCTAATACAGGCATCTCTAAGTCTGTAATAATTAAACCAATATTAGTGACATCAATATTTTTTAAATCATTAATAAGTAGTTTTCCATTTTCATAAATTTTAAAATTAAGTTTCATTTTTTCAAGTAGTTGTGAAATCATTTGACGAATATATCTGCTATCATCTGCTACAAGTATAAGTTTTTCTGTTTTAACAGATAGATTTAAATTTTCAATGTAACCTTTACTTTCTGATTCTACTACATCAAATACGTCAAGAAGTAATTTGTCACTATCAAAAATTACACACAACTCTTCATGTCCAGAAATTTGAACACGTGATATAAAAGATGTTTTTGGATTATTACCGGAGTTGTCAGTCATGGTATTAGATGGAATATTTACAATATACTCTACGCGCTTAACCACTATACCCATTCTATGTCCACCATAATGAGCTAGTATTATAAGTTCATAATCTTTATCATCTAGTATCTTATTACCAAACCATTTATCAAAATTTACAATTGTTGTCATATTTCCACGAATGTCAGCAGTACCTGAAATTAAACCATCTTCGCTATTTTTGGCTATGTTTATATCTTTATGAACTAATAATTCTTCAATTTTAGATACATTTTTTGCATAATATTGTTCATCAGAACCTACAAATACAAGATATTGACTGGTATCATTTGCGTTAGTACTTACTAATTTAATTAGGTCAAGTTCTTCATCATCATCTTCATCATCTAATAGTTGAACTGACGTTCGTACACTTTCATCTATATCGTCAAAATCTTTCATTTTTTACCCTAATATGCAATTGTTGATAACTCTGTAATATTTAAAATACTTTTTATATTTAAAATAGCCATATATTCACCATTATATTTACCCATTTTCTGAATAAATTTTTTATCTATTTTTGAACCAAATTCTGGTGCTTCTTTTATATTGTCTGTATCGATATCATCTACTTCAAATACTTCATCAATAATTACACCAAGTTGCATTTTAGTATTTTGGTGTTCATGGTTAATTACTACAATAGATGTTTTACGATTTATTGGTGTCTCACCAAGACCAAATCTATCAAGTAAATCAATTGTTGGTACGATATTACCTCTAATATTTGTGACACCTTTAACGCAAGATGTAACCATTGGTACTTTAGTAATTTGGTTATATTCTACTATTTCACTCGTTTTAAGAGCCTCTATAGCATATAGATCACCTCCCACTAAAAATAGTAAAAATTGGTTTAGTGGGTTATTTATGTTGTCTTCATCTATTATTTCATCCATAGATACTCCTAGTAGTGATCAAAGTCTCGCAAATCTAATTCAGCGTCATCTTTTATAGTAATTGATGGGTTTATAAGAGCTGGTTTTTTTATAAATTTATCATTAAAATCATCTCCAATTGTAAAAAAGCTCATAAGAGCAGAAAGATTAGTAGCTTGAGAATTTAACTCTTCACTAGCACTAGCCATCTGTAGCGCAGATGAGGCATTAGCTTGAGTTAGTTGATCTAGTTGTGTCATGGCAGCATTTATTTGGCTAATACCTACGTCTTGTTCTTTAGCTGAGTTTGCAATATCTTCAACAAGAGTTGCTGTCTCTTGAATTTTAGGAACAACATCACCAATTAATTGTCCAGCTTTTTCGCTTACTTCAACACTTGAACTAGCTGTTTGAGAAATTTCTTGTGCTGCAATTTGCGAGCGTTTTGCTAGTTTACGCACTTCTGCTGCAACTACTGCAAAACCTTTACCATGTTCTCCAGCACGCGCTGCTTCAATTGCGGCATTAAGTGCAAGAAGATTCGTTTGATAAACAATATCTTCAATAATTCCAATTTTTTCAGAGATACTTTTCATTGCCTGTACGGTTTTTGTTACAGCTTCACCACCCTCTTTAGCCATAGAAGCCGCCTCTTCAGCTAAAGCATTTGTCTGTTGAGCATTTTTTGCTGATTCTGCAACACTTCCACTCATCTCCTCTAGTGAGGCGCTTGTCTCTTCTAAAGAAGATGCCTGTTGCGTAGCTCCAGCTGAAAGACTTTGTGATGAACCGCTAACATCAGTAGAAGCAGCAGTAATTTCACTAGCACCAGCATTAATCTGTCCCACCATAGATTTTAATTTTTGTATAAAACTATTCGTTGCTTTTTTTACTTGGACAAGATCGCCTGGTAACTCAATACTAATACTTCTTTGTAGATTACCATTTGCCATTAGTGCAAGTACTTCAGCTAATTCATTCACAACATTACCTAAAGTTTCCAAACTTGTATTTGCTGCTTGTTTTACGACATCGAAATCACCTTGGTATTCAGTTGTAATTCTATCGCTAAAACGTCCCTCTTGAATGGCTTTTAAGCCTTTGATTGTATCTGCAAAAGCTTTTTCAACAGTCTCAAGTGTATTATCAACAACACCAATTAGTTTAAGATAATCACCATCAAAACCATCTTTGTCTATTCTAACTTTAACGTTACCTTTTTCTACTTCTGCATATCCTATATTATAGTTTTTAAGAAGTTTACCAAGTTTAATAGCAGTGTTATTTGCAGCTTGTTTTACAATGTTGAAATCACCTTCGTATTTAGTCTCTATTCTTGCATCAAATTGACCATTTTGTAAAGCATTAAGTCCAAAAATTGTATCAGAAAAGGCTCCATCAACAGTAGTTAGTAGATTGTTCATTGTAGTTATGATAATTTTAAATCCACCATCTAAACCATCTGAATTTAATCTAATTTTTAAATTACCAATAGATACTGCTTCTTTCGCCATTTCAAAATTAGATATAAGCATCTTTAAATTTGTTCTTACTTGCTCAATAATTTCATTAATAAATATTTTTTTACCAGGAAGTTTTTCAAGTGGAGCATCAAAATTACCTTTTCCAAATTCAGCGACAACACTCATAGCTAATTTTTTAACGGCAATGTGACCATTAACCATTTTATTTACACCTTGTGCCATTGATTTAAAGTCACCTTCATATTTGTCTATAGGCATAATTACGTCAATTTCACCTAAATCATGTTGTTTACTCATCTCATTCATGTCTGTTACGAGACCTTTGAATTGACTCCTTACATGCTCAATAGTATCATTGATAAATGCTTTTTTGCCAGGAAGTTTTTCAATATGTGCATCAAAGTTGCCATTTCCAAACTCTCTGACAACACCCATAGCTAGTTTTTTAACAGCAATGTGACCATTAACCATCTCATTTACACCTCTTGCCATGGTTTTAAATTCACCTGCGTATTTATCAAGTGGCATAACTACATCTATGTCACCTAAATCATGTTGATGGCTCATCTCATTCATATCTGCGATAAGCCCTTTTAGTTGACCTCTTACTTGTTCAATAATATCATTGATAAATGCTTTTTTTCCGGGGAGTTTTTCAATAGGAGCATCAAAATTACCTTTTCCAAATTCAGTAACAACACCCATAGCTAGTTTTTTAACAGATATATGACTATTTACCATATTGTTAACGCCTTGCGCCATTGATTTAAATTCACCCTGGTATCTGTTTGTTGGCATGACTACATCTATATCACCTAAATCATGTTGATGGCTCATCTCATTCATATCATTTTTAAAAGATGAGAGAGTTCTTTTTAATGTTTCAAATTCTTGTAAAAGCTCTGGGTATTTACTGCTTTTTACAGATAATATAGTGTCAAAATTACCTGATGAAAGACCTCTTAATGCCTTAACAACCTCTTCGATTTCTTTTATTTTTTTTCCCATTTTTTTTCCTTTTTAAACTTTTTTAATTTTAAATTCCACTAATTTGGGAATATCAAAAATAAGCGCAATTTCGCCACTACCTAAAATAGTACCACCACTAATGCCTGGGACATTTTTAAAAACTTCTCCTATGGGTTTAATAACTGTTTGGAACTCACCATAAAGTTCATCAACTAACATTCCCATTTTGTAATCACCATACTTTACTACAACAACATTTTCACGTATTGTCTGGCTAACATCTTCTTTAAAGTAGTCTCTAATATCAAGTAGAGGTAAAATAGAGTCACGTAAGTTAATAAATTGATTACCATGCATTGCAGATTTATGTCTTACGTCTAACTCTATACACTCTTGAATCATCTCAAGTGGAATAATATATTTTGTTTTGCCAGATTGAATTAAAAATCCATCAATGATTGCTAAAGTTAAAGGAAGTCGTATAGTAAATACACTGCCTTCATCTTTTTTACTATCAATCTCTATAGTTCCGCGTAAATCTTCAATGTTTCTACGCACTACATCCATCCCAACACCACGACCTGAAATGTCTGAAATTTCTTTTGCCGTTGAGAGTCCTGCTTCAAATATTAAATTAAATATCTCTTTATCTGTTAGATTATGATTCTCTTCTATAAGCTCGTTGGTTATAGCTTTTGAAATAATTGCGTCTTTATCTAAACCTTTTCCATCATCTGTAATTTTAATAACAATAGTTCCAGCATCTGGATAAGTTGTAAGTGTTATATGGCCTTGTGCTGGTTTATTTTTATTAATACGTTCTTGCGGCATTTCAATACCATGATCTACTGAATTTCTGAGCATATGCATTAATGGATCAGAAATTTTTTCAACAACCATTTTGTCAAGTTCTGTATCTTCTCCAATAATATTAAAATCAATCTCTTTACCTAATTTTTTTGTAGAATCATGAACTATACGTTTGAATTTAGAGAACGTATCACCCACTTGAACCATTCTAATATTCATAACACTAGAACGAACCTCTTCGAGCATATCGCTTAAAATTGTTGCTGATTCACTTAAAAATGTATCATCTATTTGATCTGCACGTTGTGAAATTTTAGCATTAGCAATTACCATTTCACTTATTTGATTAATGAGGCTATCTACTTTACTAGAATCAACACGTAGTGAGAAATTTTTACTATTTTTAGTAACTACTTTTTCAGTATTTTTATATTTTTTAATACTCTCTTCATTTTTTTTTGTCTGATTAGAGTCAAACTGCTCTTTCTTAAAGAAATCATTACTAACTAGATACTCTTTTAACTCTTCATTATCTTCAGTCAACTCTTTAAGAGCTTTAATATCATCTGTTTTAAATATATTAAGAGTTATATCATCTAATACAAATTCAAATACCTCTTCAATATCTTCATAATTAGTATCACTCAATAGTTGGATTTCAAACTGTAAATATGATTGAGTTGGTGATATTTTATCGATGTTAGGTAGATTAAATGTTAGTGGGGCTATCTTTGTAATAGTTCCAAGATTTTTCAAAAAACCTAACATATTTAAAAAGTCCATACCAGTACTAAAAAAGTCTTCATTTAGCTTTACACTGATGTGCCACTTCTCTTTGGTATGAGTTTTATTATTTGAAACTTTATTTTCTGAATCCGTTTTTGTTAGCTCTTGTTGTTTATTTTCTGGCATAAATGAGATGAGTGACTTTAAAAGTGCTTCATTTACCTCTGTAGTATCTTCATCTAAACTTCCATTATTTAGTGCAATGTCAATTAATGTTTCAGTATGATCTTTACATAAAAGAAATGTTTCCATCATATTTTCAGTAAGGCTTACTTTCTCTTCTCTGACTTCACTTAAAAGGTTTTCAGCAATATGCGCAAAATTTACTACATCAGTAAAGCCAAACATTCCAGCAGTTCCCTTTATAGTGTGCATAGAACGAAATAGAGCGCCAATGTCATCTTCATTGACACCATTTTCTTGCATATTAACTAAAGAGTTTTCCATGAAAGTCAACTGTTCATTGACATCCTCATTGAAAAGTTCTAACTCTTTACTCATCTGCTATTCCTAGTAAAGATGCACATCCACAAAGTTCTAAAGCACTTTTATTAAGATTACTTAAGCCATGTAGATTAAATTTAATATTATTTGAAGTACATGTTTTTTCTGTGCTTAATAGTAGCTGAATAGCAGACAAATCAAGTTTAGTAACATTTTTTAAATCTAAATCAAGGGTAAATTCTGCATTATCAAGGTATGAGTTAAGCTCTTTTGATAGCGCTTCTACTTCGTATATAGTCAGCTTTTCATATTCAAGAATTTTCATTAATCACCCTAATAACTTCTGAACAACTTTTATAAATTTTTCTTTGTTAAATGGTTTAACTAACCACGCTTTTGCACCTAGCGCTTTTCCTTTTTCTTTAAGTTCTGGGCTACTTTCAGTAGTGAGCATTACAATGGCTAAAAATTTAAAAGCTTCATTTTCTTTAATTTTACTTACCATCTCCAATCCACCCATAACTGGCATGTTTACATCACTAAAAATTAAATCAATATCCCCCATATTTGCTCTATCTAGACCCTCTTGTCCATTCGTTGCTGTAAATGGGGTATGTCCAGCTTCTGTAGCTGCTTCAGATGCAACATTTCTGATTAGACTTGAATCATCTACAATTAATATATTTGCCATGAATATACTCCTTTAAATACAAAATAATAAATTTTAATACTGTGATAATATGCTAGAAAAGCTTAATATAAAATAATAATAATAGTTAGATTACTTTTATACATTTTATTTTTAAGAAAAGATAGCCTATATTTTTGAGTATATATTTTTTATAAATATTTAAAAATGTTAATACTCTTAACACAGGCTAGATTTGTTTGTAAAAAATTATATTAATGTTGAGATTTAAAATTGTAGTATATGTGTTTATAGATTAAATCTAAAATTTTTAGTATATTGTAAGAGACTTTAAAAAATGAATAAATTTTAAATTAATGACATAATTAGAGCAGATGCAATTAAATAGTAACCAAATGGTGTGAAGTTAAATCGTGAAACAATTGCTAAAAATGTTTTAACTGCAATGTATCCAACAATAAAAGATGCAACAAATCCAATAGCAATAAGTTCAAAATTTTCAAAAGTTAAATGATATGCCTCTTTATAGAGCACATATAAAGTTGCAATTCCCATTGTTGGAATAGCTAATAAAAATGAAAAACTCATAGCAGACTCTCTTTTTAAACCAAGTAGCAAGGCACCTAAAATAGTTGTACCTGAGCGTGATATTCCTGGGATTAAAGATACTGATTGAAATATACCAATACCAATGGCTTGTTTAATACTAATATCTTCTATATCTATACGCTTTAGCTTACTTTTACTTAGGTATTTTTCTATTGCTAAAAACGCTATACCTGTTAAAATCATCCACATTAATGTGAGAGAAGAACTAAATAACTCCTCTAGGTATTCATGTAAAAATAGTCCTGCAATTCCAGTTGGAATAAATGCAGCAATTAAACGTATCCAAAGAGTTACTGATGAACTTAAACGATCTTTGTATATAAAAAATATAGAAAGTACTGGTGCAATTTGAATTACAATTTCAAAAGTTCTTAAAAATGATGTTTGTGTTAAATTTAGCATTTGTGCAGCTAGAACAAGATGCGCTGTTGAAGATACTGGAAGAAACTCTGTTATTCCCTCTACAATTGAAAGTATTAATACGTCATAAATATTCATGTGTGTAATTGTACACTATAATGGAATAAATTGTGCTTTTTGCTATATATCAAGAAGTCTAATAATAGTTTGACTATAATGTTGTTTTAGAAATTTAAAGGGTGATAGGTTTAATGGCAGCAATTCGTAAAGCAGAAGTCACTCATGGTGTTTATTGGGTTGAAATTGCTGCTGTAAATCTTAAAATCTTATGTGGTTGTCCGGCTGATAGTGTTAAACATTTGATGAAACGTGGTTTAATTTTAAAAGTAGAAGAGAAAGGTGTAGTGTATGAGACTGGACCAAATGCAATTTTACTCTCAGATGCTATGGTTCAAAATGGTAGCTTTTCTAACTTGTCTGAGTTTCCAGTCCTTCAAATGCTATACAAGCAGGGTATGATAATACCAAATCATCCAAATAATACTGGTATAAAACCGCTTTTAATAGGTTCTGAAGCTCAGGTAAATGCTCAAATGGAGTATATTTACAGAGGAAATTACGGTTTAACTAGCGAAAAAGAGATAATTGAAGCTGGCATATCTTTAGAAGAAGCAAAAGATATGATGCGTATGAAGTTGAAATTTGCATTTGGTTCTATACAGTCAACAGATGATCTCCTTGATTCTGTTGTTATAAATGAAAATGTTTGTGAAGTTAAAGATGGAGTAACAATTAAACGTTTTGGAGTTAATCGTTTCGAAATTAGTTATGGTGGTGAGAGTGTTGAAGTTGATTTAAACCTTCAAGATACACAAACATATGAAGCTCCATATCCTTTAGGATTTTATAATATAGCTAGAGAGTATTTTTCTATAATTCATTCAGGTCAAGGTGATGGTTGGAATATAAATGAACCATGTATGTCTTCGATTTTAATGTTTCAGGGGAAAATTTATTTGATTGATGCGGGTCCTAATGTTTTACACTCACTTAGCGCGCTTGGAATTTCTATTAACGAAATAGAGGGACTTTTCCATACACACGCACATGATGATCATTTTGCTGGAATTACATCACTGATGCAAAGTGATCATAAGATAAAATATTATAGTTCTAAGTTAGTTAGACTCTCAGTTATGAAAAAATTATCTGCACTTTTGGATTTTAATGAACAATCTTTTCATGACTTTTTTGATGTACATGATTTAGCTTTGAATGAGTGGACAGACATAGAAGGGCTTGAGATTAAGACTACACTCTCGCCACATCCAGTAGAGACAAATATTTTTCTATTCCGTACAATGTGGAAAAATGGTTATCGTTCATACGCTCATTTAGCTGATGTCTCTAGTTTTAATATTCTCAAAAAAATGATTACTGATGATTCTAAGATACCTGGTATCTCTTTAACATTTTATGGACGTATTGAAGAGGATTATTTAAAACCAGCAGATATTAAAAAGATAGATGTAGGTGGTGGTATGATACATGGAGAAGCTGAGAATTTTAAAAATGATTTATCTGGTAAAATTATTTTAGCTCACACATCAGAGGGGTTAGTTACTGAACAAAAAGCTATTGGTTCAGGCGCTCCATTTGGAATGGTAGATAGGTTGATTCCTGATTACCAAGATTTTAAGATGAGAAAGGCTTACTACTACTTGCATAACTATTTTCCAGCTATGCCATCACATACAATTCGCACACTTATGAATAATGAGGTTCTTACATTTAATCCTGAAACTATTCTTTTAAAAGAGGGACAAATGCATGAAAATGTCTATTTGGTTCTTGCTGGAAATATAGAGATGATTCAATCTTCTCAAAAAAGGTTACTCTCTGCTGGTGCATTTATTGGTGAAATGTTTGGTAATACTCAAATGCATACACGTGAGACCTATAGAGCTGTTAATTTTGTTCAAGCTCTACAAATTCCACGAACTCTCTATATTGAAGCAATTAAAAAAAATAATCTTTATGGTGAAATTGAACGTTTAGGGTTGCGTCGTGAATTTTTGCAAAAAACTTGGTTATTTGGTGAAGCAATTTCTAATCAAGTACATCAAAGTCTAGCTAAAAAATTAAGTCTTACAGGTGCTATGTATGAAGAGATTTTTGAAATTTTAGACAAAAATCGTATTTATCTTGTAAAAAAAGGCAAAATAGAGCGTAGAGTTAATGGAGAAACGGTGGAGACGCTTTATGTTGGTGACTTTTTTAATGAAGAGCAAGCTCTTTTTGAGAGTGCACAGATGGGAGAATATTTTTCGGTTGAACACTCTGCACTCTTTAGCATAGATATTGATGAACTTAAAAATATTCCAGTTGTTAGATGGAAACTTTTTGAAACTAATGAAAAACGTAAAAAAATGTAAGGATAAGATTAGAATTTTGCAAGAGGTCTATTTTTTCTTTAATCCTACTTTTTCCCTTTTAGTGTTAAAATCTCAGATTAATTTTTCACAAGGGTTTATGTATGCAACAAGGTATGGATGTTATAGGATCTTTTTTACCGTTAATAGTTCTTTTCGCAATTTTTTACTTCTTAGTAATTCGTCCTCAGCAAGTTCAAGCTAAAAAACATAAAGAGATGATTGGCGCACTTATAAAGGGCGATAAAATTGTTACTAATGGTGGGTTTCATGTTGAGGTTGTTAGAGTTGAAGATGATTCTTTAAAAGTTAAAATGACAGATTCTATGATTGTAAAAATAGATAGAGATGCTGTTGCTAGAAAGCTCGGTGATGATTAATTTTCGTCTTGCTGTTTTTATAATAACAATAGCTTTTGGAATCTTTTTCTCAATGCCTACTTTTTTGCAGACAGAAAAAGGTGCAAAAATAACGCTTGGTCTTGATTTACAAGGTGGTCTTTATATGCTTCTTGGAATAAAATCTGAAAAAGCAATAGAATCAAGAATGAAATCTCTTGGCTCTAGCATACGCTATTTTAGTGAAAAAGAGGACATTTTATTAGAATCTCTAGAAGTTCATGAACACTCTTTAGATTTTATTTTACTTGATAATGATGACGTAGCCTCAATTGATACTCTTTTAAAAGGTATTAAAGGGCTTAACATTACTAAAGTTGGTCTGCACTTTACAGTAGAGCTAACACCTGCTCAAACTGAAGTTACTAAAACTCAAGCAATTGAGCAAGCTGTTGAGACAATTAGGAATAGATTAGATCAATTTGGACTAGCTGAACCTAACGTCGCTCGTCAAGGTATGGATAAAATTTTAGTTGAACTCCCAGGTATTAAAACAGGTGAAGAGGAGCAACGCGCTCGTGCATTAATTGCAAGAGCTGCATATTTGCAGATGATGGCAGTTGATGAAGAGCGTGCAATGCGTGCTCAAAACATGTCAGAACGTGAAGCAAAATCTTTTGGAGATATTTTACTTCCTGATGCTGAAGATGAGAATAGAAAACATCTCCTTCATGGTGTACCAATTTTTGATGGTTCAAAAATAATTGATGCAAGTGTTGGCTTTAATGATACAAATCAACCAGTAATTAACTTTACTCTAAATTCAGAGGGCGCACAGATTTTTGCAAACTTTACTGGTAAAAATGTTGGTAAACGTCTAGCGATTGTGTTAGATGGAAAAGTTATGTCAGCACCTGTTATAAATGAGAGAATTGGTGGTGGAAGTGGGCAAATTAGTGGAAGTTATACAATAAAAGGTGCGCAAGATTTAGCTATAGCTCTTAGAAGTGGAGCATTACAAGCACCAGTATTTTTAATGGAAAAAAGAAGTGTTGGTCCAAGTTTAGGAGCAGATAGTATTAAGTCTGCAACTATTGCATTAGCTGGTGGATTTTTTCTTGTTGTAATTTTCATGCTATTTTATTATGCTCAGGCTGGATTCATTGCTAATATTGCACTTATTGCTAACATATTTGTAATTGTTGCAGTAATGGCTCTTTTTGGCGCAACACTTACACTCCCTGGAATGGCTGGAATTGTATTAACCGTTGGTATGGCAGTAGATGCTAACGTAATTATTAGTGAGCGTATACGAGAGTTAATTCATGAGGGGGCTAGTGCTAGAAAGGCTATCGAGCTTGGATATAGTAACGCTCTTAGTGCCATTATGGATGCAAATATTACAACACTTATTGCAGCAGTTGTTCTATATGTATATGGAAGTGGGCCAATTAAAGGGTTTGCTATTACTATTAGTATTGGTATTTTAGCCTCGATGATTACAGCAATTGTAGGTACTCATGGGATTTATGATGCACTTTTATCTCGTGGAAAAAATGTAGATCTAAACAAATGGTTTGGCATAAAAGGGGTTAAATAATGGAACTTTTTAAATATTCTAAATCTTATGACTTTATGAAAAAAAGTCCAATATTTATGGCTTTATCACTTCTTTTGATGGCTGCGTCTATTGTATTACTTTTGACTAAAGGGTTAAATTATGGGATTGACTTTGCCGGTGGTACTATTATTCAAGTTAAATATGACTCAGCCGCGCCAATTTCAAAGATGCGTTCACAGTTAAAAGATGAAAAACTTTTTAATGGTGTAACAATAACTCGTTTTGGTTCTGATGAAGAGGTTATTGTTCGTATTAAAACTACAACACAAGAGCTTGGTAGTGATATTGGTGATCTTGCTAGAAAAACTCTAAGTGGCACTGGAAATTTTGAGATTAGACGTGTAGATATTGTTGGACCAAAAGTTGGCTCTGAACTTCGTGAAAAAGGGATAATGGCGATGTTAATTGCTGTTTTAGGCATCTTAATTTATGTAACATTTCGCTTTGAGTGGCGTTTTGCATTAGCTTCTGTTTTTGCTCTCATTCACGATGTAACAATAGCCTTAGGTGCGCTTTCACTATTTTCAATTGATATAAATTTAGATATATTAGCAGCTCTTTTAACACTGCTTGGATACTCACTAAATGATACAATCATCGTTTTTGACCGTATTCGTGAGGGGCTAAGAACACTCAAAAGTAGTGTGCTTAAAGATGTTATTAATGAGTCTGTTACTAGAACATTGTCTCGCACTACACTTACCTCTTTGACAACATTTTTTGTTATTTTGACGCTTTTTGCATTTGGTGGAGAGATAATTCATGGTTTTTCATTTACACTGTTAGTTGGTGTAATAGTAGGTACATATAGTTCGATTTTTGTAGCTTCTGTAATTTTAATTTATAGTGGATTTAATGTTAGTATTTTTAGAGCTAAAGAGGCAGAAAAACAGAAGCTTGAAAAAGAGAAAAATGATATGCGTGCGATGTATGAGCAGGGAACACTTTAAGGAGCCAAAATGGATTGGGGAAAAGTAATATACGTATTTTTTACATTAATGAGTATAACGAGTATTGCAGGTTTTTTATATGATCACACCGCATTAGCACTTTTTATGGCAGGAAGTTTAAATCTAGTATCTACAGTCTTAAAGATTGGTGTACGAAACTTACTTAGTGCAGAACTTCTAGCTAGTTCATTAGTCGCAGATTTACACCTAATTCCAGCTTTTTTTTATCTTCAAATGAAAGATAATTTAGAGTGGGCAGTAGCGTTAGCAATTGGTGCATTTATAGCAAACATCTTCTCAATGGCATTAGTTCTAATAGAGAGTTCAAAAACAAGAGAAGAGTATTAAAATATATATAGTTTGATTTAAGGTGATGCTTTAACTCTTGAAAGAGTTTAGAAATTACGCTGGTCAAGTTGTAATTGAGAAAACTAATCAAGTCTGGAGTACTGACATAACTTACATCAAACTAGAACGTGGCTTTGTCTATTTGGCTGCAATCATAGACTGGCACAGTAAGAAAATACTTTCGTGGAAATTATCAAACACATATGATATAATCTTGTAAATATACAAGGATTTAATTTATTTAAAAGTTGGAGTTTAAAATGTCACAAAAGAGTGAAATTTTATCAAAGCTAAAAGAACTAAAACCAACTTATGAAAAAGAGGGTTTAATACTTTTAGGATTATTTGGAAGCTATGCAAAAGATACACAAACTAAGTTTAGTGATATTGATGTAGCTTACAAACTAGATTATGATAAATTTTCTTTAAAATATAAAGATGGATTTTCAAAACTTCTTAGAATAGATGATATAAAAAAAGAGTTACAACTGATTTTTAAAACTCCAATTGATTTAGTTCCTGACAGTAATAAATCTATTCTAAGGGATTTAATTAATGTCTAGTGGTTTTGATAGACTCAATAAAATTCATGAGTATATTGAGAATATTGAATTTATTTTAAATACAAGTGATTTCAAAGTAACTCATGCTATAGAAGATAAGCTTGTGAAACCAGCTATTAGAATGAATATTGTTAGAATAGCTGAACAATTTTCAAAACTAAAAGATGATAATGAATTTAAAATCCTTGAAAATTTCACAAACGAAGATTTAAAAGGCATAAGTTCGGTAAGAAACTATATAGCTCATGATTATGATAGTACGGATGACAACATAATTGAAGATGTCATTAGATATAACTTACCAATTTTTAAGTCAATCATTGAAGAGCTTTTAAAAGACAAATTATTATAACTAGAAACACTTATTATTATTAAAATATTTTTGTAGTAAATTGAATATATATAGAGGTATTGCTTATGAAAAAATTTGATATAGAAAAGAAAGGTATTATCAAAATTGTTTCTAACTCTCAAAAACCTGTTTCAAAATCTTTATCTAAAAAAGTTAATGGCAAAATATGATGTCAAAGTATCATCTTAATAGAGAGTGTAAAAACAACCGTGTAAACCCTAACAACTAGATTTCTTTGATAAGATAATCAAGTAAATTATACGAAAAGGATTTACATGAGTTTAATCAACCACGAAGAGTTAAAAAAACAAGTTGCATCTGGAGAGCTTACATCTTTAGATGATATTACAAGTGAGTTCAAGAATATACTCAAAGAAGTAATATGCCCTGAATGAAGTGAGGAAATACTCTTGTGGTGCAGACTGCGTCACAAGAAGAGTTAACTTCACATCTAGGTTACGACAAACATCAAGAATCAGATACTCAAAACTATCGTAATGGATACAACAATAAAACTATAAAATCAAAATATGGACAGTTTGAAGTATCTATTCAAAGAGATAGAGATTCTAGCTTTGAACTTCAATTAGTAAAGAAACGAGAAGTTCTTTTAGATGGTAGCAAAGATTTAATTCTTTCACTCTATACCAAAGATGTGAGTGTAAGAGATATACAGATGACCTGTATGGATATGAACTCTAAACTCAAACTATTTTAAATATTACTGAAAAGGTTATTGACGAGGTACCCATTGAGGGTAAAAAGCCAATGAGTGGCAGAACCGTCCACTTGATGCTATCTACCCCATAATCTTTATGGATGCCACAGTTCTAAAAATCAGAGTTGATAGAGTTGTTAAAAATATAGCTGCATACGTCATGCTAGGAATATCACTAGAGGGTAAAAAAGAGATTATCGGTATCTGGATAGGAGAAAATGAAACAAGCAAATATTGGCTCACTGTTCTCAATGATATTCAAAAACGAGGCATACAAGATGTCTTAATATTTGCAATAGATGGTCTTAATGGTTTCAATGAAGCTATAAAAGCAGTTTAAGATACAAAGATGTATAGTTCATCAGATACGTAACTCATTAAGATTTGTATCTTGGAAAGATAGAAAAGCTGTTGCTAAAGATTTAAAATCAGCACACTCTTTATTAAATGAACTACAAAATATGATAGACATTTTCACAATGCCTATTTTTGAGCGTAAGCTCAAACATTATGCAAAGAAAAATACGAATATGAAAGAAGATTATAAATCTCTTCTTGATACACTAGAAAAAAATCCCGCAAGTGCAATACCAATAAAAGATGAAGTTTTTTTCAAGGAGTTTGCTAGAAAAATGGCTACTTAATTTAGGTGAAAATTGCACTTATGACTAGAATTGGCGGTTATTAAAGCGGTTTTTCTTGAAACTTAAATGGTTTTATAAAAGTGATTTGAGTCTCGTGTTTTAGGGGTCTATAGGTGGTGGCCTGTCTCGGAATCGAACCAAGGACACAGTGATTTTCAGTCACTTGCTCTACCGACTGAGCTAACAGGCCTTTTAAAGATTATCTTTTGAGGGCAGTATTGTAGCTAACTAAACTTTAAAAAATAATTAGTTTCTTATGCAACGTGCAAAAAGTTTTGTACTTTTTGGAGATTGTATGGCAAAGTACATTATAACTTCATACGCAAAGTCACTATTATCGCTAGATTCAGATGATGACCAGTGTCTACCAGAGCTATAAAGTAGCCCACTTTGCATAACATATAGGTAATGTGCCATCTGTTCATCTTTGGTTGGAAGGTAGGCATCATATTGCAAGCAATACTCTTTTGCTTCATCATATGTGAGTCTAATATCAGATGAAAATACCACTGTTTTGGCACCTATGTGTGAAACATCTTCTATTATCTCTATTTCTGGTTGATTAGATTTGGTTTTTACAGACGATATTTCTACCGGTGGTTTAATAGGTGGTGTAACTATATTAGTTTGAATAGTACAATTAGCTTCACCATAAACCCAAAAGCCCTCTTGTTTACCTATATACGTAAGCGTTGAGTCTACACTATTATGTTTTAGCCAAGTATTATTTCTATATGTGATAACATCAGAGGTACAATCTTCTCGAAATACAGCCATATTTTCGATTGGTTCAGATGTCCCCAGTAGTTGCCAGCCTTTTTGTATTGTTAGTGCTTTGGCATTTAAAGTTGATGTTAATATTATTAATGTTAAAAATAAAGTTAAAAAAATATTCATAGGTTCTCCTAATAATCGAAGTATTAGCAAAAAATATACCAATTTTTGTTATCATACAATTTTATTTAGGGAGAATTTTATGAGGTCTGTTTTTATTGTATTAATATTGTTATCATATCTTCTAGCACAAACTGAAGTGGACTTTAAATCTGCACTAAGTGATTTTAAAGAGGGAAAGTTTAAAAGTGCATATGATAAGTTTAATACTCTATTTGAAAACAGAAGTGACGATTTAGAAGTTAATTTTTATCTTGGACGAAGTGCGTATGAGATTGGTTTATATGAAGATGCACTTAGCGCATATGAAAGAGTACTTATATCTGAACCAAAATCGTATAGATCTCGCCTAGAATTAGGAAGAGTATATTTAAAGCTTGGTGATTTAGACTCTGCAAAATTTGAGTTTTATGATGTATTAGCTTCAAAGCCTCCTTTGAATGTTAAGAACAATATTTTAACTCTTTTAGATAAAATTGAATCATCTCGCACGAGGCATAAATTTAATGCAATGTTGAAAATTGGTGTTGGTTACGACAGTGATATAAATGCAAATCCTGGACAGTCTGAACTTTTAAATTATCTAGTTGATCAGTATGATTTTAACCCTACTAACACTACAGCAGATAAATTACTTAAAGATAGTTTTGTGCATGAAACGCTTCACGTATCACACATTTATGATGGTGGTATGAGAGGACGATATTATTCAAATAGCTCTTTCATGGTCTACAATCAAAACCATAATCGTTATAGTGAATTTGATATTCTATATATGAAAGCTACTACTGCGCTTTCAAATAGAATGGATCGTTATGAATGGGCATTACCATTAGAGGTTGATAAATTTAAATATGGTTCAGATCCATTATTGCACTCATTTGCTTTTGCTCCAAGTGTAACATGGAATTTAGATAAAAGTAGCAAGGTTAATCTATGGGCAAGATTTCGTCGAAAAATTTATGATACATCTTCAAATTCAGGTCGTGATTCTGATGTTAAAGAGGCTGGTAGTTATTTTTTTAAGAACTTTAAAAATATGAGTTTCAGTCTAGGTTATTCATACTTGGATGAAGATAAAAGAGATAATGCAAGTAGTGATCCTTTTATTGATAAAACTATACATAGTGTAAAGATTGCGTTAAGTAGACCTATCGCAAATGTATTATTAAGCGCACAATACGCATATAGACGTTTTGACTTTAAAGATTTAATTGGACCAAAAAGTACGCAGAATCGTGAAGATGATTATCACTCTTTTTATACATCACTATCTTATGAGGTATTTAAAGGTTATAGTGCTGAGTTAAGTTACCAATATATTAAAGATAAATCAAATTATATACCTACTGATTATGACAAACAAATTGTCTCTCTTAGTATGGTACATTATTTCTAGGGGTTTAGATGACTAAAATTATAATACTGTTTTTGCTAACTCTCAATTTACTGTTTGCGTCTGTTGGAAAACTAACGGCTATTAGAGGTGATGTAACTGTTCTTAGAGAAACTACGCAAATGAGTGCGTTTGTTGGTATGAAATTAGAAGAAAAAGATGAAATAATTACAAAAAAAGCTTCAAAAGCACAGATGATTTTTAATGATAAAACAGTCATTACAATTGGAAAAAATAGCTCTTTTTCAATCAAAGAGTATCTTTATGAACCAACTTCAAAAAGGTCAAAAGCAAAATTTGGTGCCTCACGAGGTTTTTTTAAAGCTATAACTGGTGCAATTGGTAAAATTAATCCTGAAAAATTTTCTTTAGCGACTAGAACCTCTACTATTGGAATTAGAGGTACACACTTTTTTGGTATGATGGATGAGGATAGTGAGCGAATTGGTTGTACTAAAGGTGCAATTGTTGTTGAAGCAAATGGTGTGAGTGTAGATGTTTTAGCTGGAGAAATTACAATATTTAATTTAGGTGATGTCCCAACTCCTGCTCGTCAGATTGAGGCAAAAGATTTAAATCAATTAAGAGGAGGATTAGCTTCTCGTTCTGAAATATCGTCTAAAATAGCGCAGTTGAAATTGAAGTTAGATGGTGGAAAAATAACTTTTGATAAAGAAAAAGTTGGTGAAATTTTAGAATCTATTCGCTCGATTAAAGATAACGATATACGTACTGCTGCTGCTGATGAGCTTCAAGATAAATTAGTGCTAGATTTAGATAAATTAGCAGAAAGAATAAGTAACAAAATAGATGTTGATGTAGGTAGTGGTTATAGTGTTTCAGATGGACATGATGCTTTAAAATGGGGATTTTATACAGAAAAACATATTGATAAAATAAAAGATGGTTACAGCGTAGATGGTACTAAATACTCTACTTTAAATGAAGCAATAGTAGCAGCTGTTCCAGATGATTTATGGAGAGAAGCAGTTCAAAGTGATGAAAGTGTTATAGAGCAGTTAATAGGTAAAAGTAGTGATGGTACTCTATTTAAACATTATGATGGTTTAGCTGAACGTAAAGAAGTTATACAATATGTTGGAAAAGTTTTAGGATTTGTTAGTGCAAATAATGTTTATAGTTTAATTGAACAAGATAGTACTAATAAGGTAATTTTAACACATGAGTTTGGCAACCGTTTTTATAGTGGTTTAATGCAATTTAATGCAAAAAATCCAAATGCCAATGATATAACTAAATGGAGTGTCGCTCTAAGTTCAGCTGATTCTACTTCAATTACGCCTAATAGTTTTAATGCTCCAGTATTTATACCATTTGGTTCAACTAAGTTAAGTAGTGCAAAGCTATTTTTTAATCGTTATTATGGAGATGAAGCGAACCAGATTAGTGGATATTTTCGTTTGAATGACACTTCAGAAAATGAGGCATATGGAATTTTCACAGCTAATAAAGGCATAGGTTCTGCTTACTCACTTGTAGGTGTACCTATTAGAAAAGGTGAATATTTTTCATGGGGTTATTGGGCAATTGAGCAAAATATTAAAGGTGCTGAAGTTGATGTGGCATCACTAAGTGGTGGCTGGATTAAACCAAACGATGGTGTTGAAAAAACTACTTTAGCACTAATGGAAGATTATAAATTGACTCAATTAAAAGCTAGTTATAGTGGTGAAGTAGTTGGAACTGTTCAAGATATTTTAGTTGGAAATGATGTAATGAAGAATGGAAACATTGCATTAGATTTTGATTTTGCAAAAGCTAGTGCTACTGGAAGTTTGAGTTTCGATGCACATTCGCAAGGTTGGAGAATTGGTATTGATGAGGCACAAATAGATGGAAATGGATTTAGTTTAACTCAAATGTCAGCACAAAGTGGGTCAGATGTTGAGTTAGCTCGTTTTAGTGGAGATGGTAACTTTTATGGAAGCAAGGCAGAGGCAATTGGTGGAGGGTTTAAATTGACTTCTACTACAGGTAAAAGTGCTATTGGTGCATTTGTTGGCAGTAGATAATTACTCATCTTCTAAATCAACAATCTCCTCATCCATAAAAGCGTGAAGTTCCATATTATTGTTTTTGATTTTATCAGAAAGTATAGATATTAAATTTCTATAAACTTTTATGATGGCATCTTTATGATAAGAGGAGTATTGCATGAGCCTAAAACGTAAAAGGATAGAATTAACTTCAGCAATAGCTGAAGCATTTCTAGGCTCACCGGTTACTGCAGCAATTTCACCAAAGAGATGCTTCTCTTCTAAGCTTACAACATGAGTACGTTCATTATCACTTTGTAAATCTTCACGGCAGATATAAATTCCAATTTTACCTTTAATAATGCAATAAATTTCATTACTCTCACTATCTTGTTTAAAGATATTTTCACCCTTTTTTACCTTTAAAAATGTTATATCTGTACAAATAGCTAAAATTTCTTCATTTGATAAGTTTTTAAAAAATGTAAAATTATTTTTTATTTTTAAAAGAGTCTCTTTTGAGCTTTGCATGAAAATATCCTAAACTAGTAGCTATAGGAACATTTTAGTATTGAACCTCTTAAATGTTAGTAATTTTTATAAAAAACATATTATTTCTGATAATATATTGCAAATAGTTCTAAATTTAAGGAGTGAAAATGAAATATGTAAATTTTGCAATATCTGTGTTACTGTTTTTTGTAACATTTGCAAACGCAGGTTGGCAAGATAGTTTAGGCGGGATGCTTGAAAGTGTTCAAAAAAGTTCACCAATACAAAAGAGTGAAGCAACTAATAAGTCATCTAAGTTTTCAACATTAGATATGAATAGTGCTTTAAAACAAGCATTAAGTGCTGGAGTAGGTTATGCTGTAAAAAATTTAGGGCAACAAAATGGTTATTTAAATAATCCACTTGCAAAAATAGGGTTGCCATCAGGTTTAGAAACAACAGCTAGTTTGGTTAAGAAAGCTGGTGGTGAAAAATATGTTAATGATTTAGTTTTGTCATTAAATAATGCAGCAACTGAAGCAGCTCCAAAAACTGCTAAGATCTTTACTGATAGCATAACTAATATGAGTATTACTGATGCTCAAAAAATTTTAAAAGGTTCTGAAAATTCAGCTACTGAATATTTTAAGCAAAATACAACAACTCAGTTAAGACAGATGATTATGCCAATTGTTAAAAAGAGTATGTCAAATAATAGTGTTGCAACATACTATCAATCTTTTCAGTCGTTTTATAAAGCAAATTCAGGACTTGTTAAAAACTCACAGGTTGGAAGTCTTGCAAATTCATTTGGACTGGGTGGTTATCTACCAGATGAAAAAGATGAAGATTTAGATAGTTATGTGACAAATAGAGCCATTGATGGACTTATGGTAATGATAGCACAAAAAGAGAAAGAAATTAGAGCTAATCCAATGATGCAAAGTAGTAATTTAATTCAGAAAGTATTTTCAGCTTTTTAAATATGTTGATTTTATAAGTTGGCTTTTACGCCTACTAGTTTTGCAACTTCAGTTACGTTTGTCATCATTGTAATTGTTTGAGCATTTAACTCTTCAGCTGATGCGGCTGCTTCTTCAGCAGTCGCTGCATTTTGTTGTGTAATGTCTCCAATACTTGACATGTCAGTTGTTATATTTTGCATATGTTTTACTTGCTCTTTTAGTTGTTGTGCTATTGTACTAGTTACCTGAGAAGTCTTATTTGTATGTTCATAAATAGTAGCAAAAATTTCATTTGTATCATTTGCTACAACATTCCCATCTTTTACTAACTTGATTGTCTCTTCAATTATTATGGCAGTCTCATGAGCAGCTTGTGTAGATCTACTAGCTAGAGCTTTAACTTCATCTGCGACTACTGCAAAACCTAAACCATGTTCACCAGCTCGAGCAGCTTCTATAGCTGCATTGAGCGCTAATAAATTGGTTTGAAATGCAATTTCATCAATATTTTTTATAATTTTTGCAATTTTTTCAGAGGAGGTTGTAATATGGTTCATAGATTGCATTAATTTTTTAACACTTTTATCTCCAGTTTGTGCTGAACTATTGGCACTTTTAGCCAATGTATCTGCTTGTGTTGCATTATCTGCACTATTACTATTAATGTTTGTAGCATCATCTATAACTTGATTTACCTTCTCTACGCTATCGGCTTGTTTACTAGCAGATTCTGCTAAACTAATTGATGCCGAGGCTATTTGATCGGAGGCTGAGACTATTTGTGCATTTGATTCTGAAAGGCTTTCTATTGAATTTGTAAAAAACTTATTTAGATTTCTAGCAATAATAAAAACAATAATCACTACAAGAACAACTATTACTAAACTCAATATAATGTAAAAATATAGTGCTTTGTTTGCAGACGAAATTAAATTATTTGTCTGTTTTATTATAAGTTTCATTTGTGATTCACTAACCTTTCTTAAAAGATTAATTCTATCAGTTGAAGCTTGAAACCAATCGGCTGGTTCTATTTTAAAGTTACCAGTCGAAGACTTTTCTCTAATAATATTTCTATAGTTTGTTACTCTCTTTATAGCGTCACCTTGCACAACTTTATTGTAATAAGATTTTGTATCATCTTTAGCAAGTGCCATAAAACTTTCCATAAGTGTACTTTGTCCGTAATATAAACTATTCCATTTTGAGAATACTTTTTTATCTATAGGTGTATCTCTTGATAGAATTCCATTAGCAACAGCTCTTTCTTGTCCTGCTAGCTCTTTAGCATTTAAAAAATAACTAAGCGCTCCTGTTAGAGCTGATAGTTCAGCATCAGAACTCTCACCACCAACAGAACTGATAGTTTTCATATATTTTGCAATAAGAGTTGTATAAAAGCTAGTTCCCTCTTTAAATGTAGCAGTCAATGAGTGTACTTTTTGTCTATTATCTTTAATACTCTTTAACTGTTTCATCCCATTTGTTATGGGTACACTAAACTCTTTTGTAAATATTCTGAGATCACTATTTTGATATATTTTTCTAAGATGTTCTATTGTTGTATCTGTAATTTTTTGCTGTTGAACTATTTTTTCTTTAAACTTAGTGCCTTTTGAACTTAAATAACCAGCGGTCAAACCACGCTCTTTTTGTAGTTCATGTACCAAATGAGTTGCTCCAAAAGATAGTGCAAGTGCTAATTGTAATTTGCTGGTATCTGAATAGGAGGTGTATTCATTTTTTATTAGAGTAGATGCAAAAAAGATAATTGCAATAAGAGGTATTCCACTAATAATTATTATTTGCCAAATTAGAGTAATATTTTTTAATTTAAACATTTGTTGACCTTTATGAAAGCTAGTGTAAGTTTAACTAAAAATACTTATAATAAATCTTATTACTCTATTAACAACCCTTTAAGTTAAGCTTAATAATGTTACTAACAAGACTGGTGGTGTAATGATTAATCCAACTTTCATATATTCGGTCCATGTAATTATTACACCTTTTTTTGCTAGAACATGTAACCAAAGTAGTGTTGCTAGCGAGCCAATTGGTGTCATTTTAGGCCCTAAGTTTGAGCCTATTATATTTGCATATGCTAAAGTAGAGTTTGATGTTTCTGCAACTGCAATATCCATAATCATAATTGTTGGCATGTTGTTCATTACTGAGCTTAAAATTGCAGAGAGGAATCCTGTTCCAAGTACTGCGTATGTATTACCAAGAGCTGACATATGCGTAATTAAGTTTGCAAGATATGTCGTAAGTCCTGCATTTTTAAGTCCAAAAACTACAATGTATAGTCCTATACTAAACCAAACAATCTGCCATGGAGCAGTTTTAATTGTTAGTATAGGGTCTGTTGCTTTAAAATATGTTGCTACTGCTAAAAAGATTAATGCCCCACCTAATGCAAATAAAGATATAGGTAAGTTAAAATAATCACCTATAAAATAACCACCCATTAAAAGTGCTAAAAACCACCAGCTAAGGTTAAAGATTATTCTATTTTTAATGACAGAATCTGGTGATGCTAAATTTTCTACATCAATGTGAGTAGGAATATCTTTTCTAAAATATATCCAAAGCACTACAATTGAGGTTATTATGCTAAATAAGTTTGGTAGAAACATTGTTTTTGCATACTCTATAAATCCTATATTAAAATAGCCTGCTGTGACAATGTTTGTTAAGTTTGATATAACAAGTGGATTTGAAGCACTATCTCCTATAAAACCACCAGCCATTAAAAATGCGAAGAGTGCAACAGGCTTCATCTTTAGGTGCTTCATTTTCGCAAGTAAAATTGGTGTAAGAATTAGTGCTGCACCATCATTTGCAAAAAATGCGGCGACTATAGCACCAAGAACCAATACGTATATAAACATAAGATGACCATTGCCACGACTAAGTTTTGCCATCTTCAGTGCTAAATATTCAAAAAAGCCAATCTCATCAAGTATTAATGAAAGTAGTATTATTCCAATAAATGCAAGAGTAGCATCCCAAACAATCTTGGTAACCTCTATAACTTCATTAAAATCTACAACACCTAATAAAAGGGCGATAATTGCACCTAGTATTGCAGAAGTTCCAATTTGAAGACCCTTTGGTTGCCAAATAACAAAAAGAAGTGTAATTAAAAAGATAGATGAAGCTAGTATCATTTTCATTCCTTACTGAAGTTCTTGAAACTATATATCAAGATATATTGATATATGCTTAAGAATCTGATATAGTTACATAAAATCTTTAATAAGGAATGGATATGAAACGTTTGCATGTACATATTGGAGTTGAAAATTTAGATAGTAGTCGTCATTATTATACTGCACTATTTGGAACTGAGCCGACGAAAGAAAAAGATGATTATCTTCAGTGGTTATTAGATGATCCTTTTGTTAATTTTGCAATTTCTAGTGGACGAAATAGGGTTGGACTCAATCATTTGGGCATTCAAGTTGATTCAGATGATGAATTAAGTTTGATTGAAGATAGACTAGTTAAGGCAAATTTAATTGGAGAAAAACAAGAAGAGGCACAATGCTGTTACGCAACAAGCAAAAAGTATTGGTCAGAAGACCCTCAGGGGGTTATCTGGGAAAATTACAATACAATGGATCAAATTGAGTACTTTGGTGGTGATGAGTTTACTGGTGGAGTAGGGTGCTGTGAGCCTACATTTAAAGATAATGGTAAGTGGCAAGTGCCAACTTCTTGTTAAATGGATATTTTCTTAAAATCAGTTTCAGCATTGAATGATGAAACGCGTATAAAGATTTTGAGATTTTTAGATGAAAATGGTGCGCTTTGTGTTTGTGATTTGCAAAACTCATTTGAGATGATACAATCTCGTCTTTCGCGCCATCTTAAAATTTTAAAAGATGCTGGATTTTTGAGAGTTGATAGAAAAGGAACATGGGCTTACTATTCTGTTAGAAGTCCATTAGACAAGTTTCGCCTAGAGGCATTAGCAGAGATAAGAACTCTTGATTTAGAGTTACCTGCTCTTATAAAAGAAAAAGGTTGTAGTTTATGAATAAAAAAAATGTTTTAATTCTTTGTACTGGTAATAGTTGTCGTTCAATTATGGCTGAAGCTCTGATAAATGTAAAATTAGTAGATTGTGTACATGCAAAAAGTTCTGGTGTTAAAGCTAGTGGTACTGTAAACTCGATTGCAAAAGCACTTTTAGAGAAAAAAGGTTTATGGAGAGATGAATATTACTCTAAAACTATAGATACTGTTATTGATGATGAATTTGATTTAGTTGTAACCGTATGTGATAATGCAAAAGAGACATGTCCTATTTTTTCAAAAGCTGTTAAAAAAATTCATGTAGGTTTTGAAGATCCAAGTGGAAAAGAGAGTATTGAGTATGAAAAAACTCTAAATTTGATTGAACAAGAGCTTTTACCAGCTATTGAAAAGGAGTTGTGTTAATATAATAATTTTTTAATAAACTTTTGCATATAGTACATGTTTATTTTAGGTTATAAAAAAGGCTTTTTATGAGCAAACATGTAGTATTAGTTGATGATTCAAAAACAGTTTTAGCATCTTGTGAGATGGCATTTGAAGATATGATAGCTAATGGTGAGATTAAGCTCTCAACATATAATGACCCTGCTAAGATGCTTGAAGATGTTCAATCTGGAAAGATTTCATATGATTTAGTAATTTTAGATATTAATATGCCACACATTAATGGTTTGGATTTAGCTAGAGAATTAAAAATAGATCCAACACTTAAAATGAAACCTATTATAATGCTTACAATAGAAAATTCTAATAGAATGAAAGTTGAGGGTAAAAAGATAGGTATCACTGGTTGGAAAGTTAAACCATGTTCTGATGATAAATTAATTCAGTCAGTTAGAGGTGCATTAGGTATATGAAAATAGTAGTTTTACAATGTTTATTATTTAGATAGTAACTATTGTAAATAGTGTGTCTGCATTGTGTGATATTTCACTATTTTTTGTAATATTATTAAGACTCTCAATATAATCATCTTTAAAATCATCATAGTTTTCATTCAATTGACTAAGTAGTCCCTCATATCCGGTACTATTTAAAAGTGACCACCACTCATCAATTGATAATGGGTATCTGATTTGAAAATGTTTTACGTCAATATCTTTTGGATTGCCAATTATAGCTAACTCTTTTACCTCTTTGACTGTTTTTAGCAGTCTGCTTTCCAATTTTTTTGGTGGTTCAATGTTATAACTATTTTTTAGTAAGTCTAAAAATATATCTGTATATGGCTTGAAAGCGTCTTCTGTAAAAGAGGAGAAAATAAATTTTCCATTTGGTTTTATAATATTACAAATATTTTTATATGTATCATTCATATTTGGATAAAAAAATAGCCCATATCCACAAGTAACTATATCAAATTCATTATTATTAAGTGTTAAATTTTCTACATCTTGCTCGTAAAATGTTATATTATCTATATTTAGAGCTTTTGCTTTATCTTTTGCAATATTTAACATCTGTTCTGAAATATCTACAGCATAAATTGTTGCATTTTTATAACTTTTAGCTAACTCAATAGCAATATTACCAGTACCAGTTGATAGGTCTAAAATTTTAAAAGATTCATCTTTATCATGTGGAACAAATTCAACTATTTTTTTTGCTGAGATTATGAACTGCTCATTTTTATCATAATTTTTAGCTACTTTATCAAATGTTTTATTGATACCTTCTTTAATTTTGTTATGTTCATCTCGCATAATCTAAGCCTTTTAAAAATGTGAAACCAGCTTTGTCGAACTTTTCTCTTTCATAAAACCTATGAGCATCAGTACGCTGTACACCTGAAGTAAGTGCAATATACTCACATTTGTGCATTTTTGCGTAATCATCTAAAAAGTTCATCATTTGATGTCCATAACCATTTCCACGCATTTTATTTTTAGTTACAAGTTCATAAACAAAAAGATGTTTTTTCCAATAGAGGTTTGTAGCTATTGAGACACCAGCGTAGGTTTGTATGTCACCTTTGTCCCATAATCCAAACATGGTATATCCAGATTCTTCTTGCATAAGTTCTACAGTATCTGTAAACTCTTCATATTCCAATGAGGTACGAAGCTCTTTTAGAGCTTCATACGCACGTTTTAAATCTTCTTTTCGTAATTTAAGTATTTGCATAGATGCAATACTAACAAATTAGAACTTATAACTTAGATTTGCATATAGATAACGTCCTGGCTCATTTAGTAACATAACATCATCAACTGCTGTACCTGTTGTGATTAGAGTTAAATCTTTATATGTATTTGATATTGCATAAGTTCTATCAAATATATTATCAATACCAAGAGTAATGTCAAAACCATGAGATAAATCTCTGTTGTATCTAGCATTAAAAATAGCAAAACCAGAAAGCTCTTGTTCACCATTATCTGCATCGTATGTATCCCAACTATCTACTGCCACTAAATTAAGAGATAGAGTATCTCTCTCAGTTGGTTCGTACCCTAAAGATAGGTTTGCTTTTAATGGTGGGATTTCTGCTAAATCTCTATCTGTTTGACCCACAAGTGCATCATTTTTCTTGCCTCTTTGGTAAGATAAGGCATAATCAAATGTTAACGCATCAGATAGTAGGTATAAACCGCTAAGTTCAACTCCATAAATATCTGCATCTACATTTTCAAACGCATTTATAGTTTTTGATGAGTTATATACAATGTAGTCACTTAAAATACTATAGAATATTTTTGCTTTTAATGTACCATTTTCATACTTTTTATTAACACCAAAATCAAACTCAGTATTATATGTTTCATCTAAATTTGGAGTTCCAACTAGCGTTTTTAGTGTACTAGTAAAGTATAGTTCTCTTGCATCTGGTACTCTTGAAGATCGGCCAATTCCAGCAAAGTACTCAGTAGTATCATCAATTTTATATGTTCCAAAAAGGTTCGCGCTCAATGAGTTATAGTTATTATCTTGAGAAGTGCCTTGCGTATCAATATCTGTACTATCATATCTTGCGCCAAATTCTAAATTTAAGCTATTATACTCTTTAGAAATTGTTGCAAAGATAGCTCTATTTTTAGTATCAACATCTTGCATAGATTTTCCAATGTTTTTTATACCATTTATTAAATAGGCACCATCCCAATTTCTAGTACTTGCATCTAAACCAACAAGAATATCAAATTCATTTAGATCAAATGAGTTTTTAATTTTAAGTCCAGATATTGTTGCTTCAAGAGAACTTGTCATAAATCCTTTTGCCATTGGATTTTTTGTCCAATCTCTGTATTTTGTTGACATTGGGTGTTCAACATCAGAATAGTAATAACTAGCACTTAGCTCTTTAGAGTATTTTGAAAGGTTTTTAATTGTATACCCTACATTAAAAAGGTCAGAATCATCATACAAAGCATCCATTTTTGAGTTTGGATATAGAATGTTATCGCTTCTATTTGCAGTATAACTTAGTTTAAGCTCTTGATTATCTGTTAAATCGATATAAACTTTACCCATAAAAGATTTTTTCTCAAAGGCATCCATGTTTTCATATTGAGTTTGATAAAAGTCTTGCACTTTAGGTGCATTTAGTTTAGTCTGCTGGGCTAATGTTCTACCATCACCATCTTCATACTGTCCACCATCTTCAGTTGAAGCACTAAGTAGTACTCTTATGCTATCTGTCCCGCCACTTATAGTAGCAGATGCCTTACGGTATCCGAAGCTACCTATGTTCACATTGGCTTCACCAGTAGTTTCAATTGATGGTTTTTTAGTGTTAATCTTTACAATTCCACTTAATGTTCCAAAGTTTTCTACATCAAATGGGCCCTCTTGAATTTCAACGTTTTTAATATTATTTGTTAATATATGAGATGTTGGTGGATCCATTCTATTTGGACATGCACCATAAATTTTGGCACCGTCAATTAAAATATTGATATTGTCTTTTTTCTGACCACGTAAAATAATGTCATTTGCAATACCACTTCTACGAACTAAAGAGATACTAGGGACACTTTTACTTAAAGCTTCTGCTAAGTCTGCTGATTTAATTTCTTCTTTACTAACCTCTTTAATATTTGTGGTGATACTTCTTCCTTTAACTGTAATAGTATCAATTTGCATTGAATCTGATGCTAATATAGTAGATGCTACTAAACTTAAAAGTGTTAACTGTTTTATCATGATTTACCTTTGTAAAAATGTCACGGCATTGAGAATAGAAGGAATTTAAGGGCAAAACACCGTGGATGTAAAATTGTATGAGAGAAATGTTAATTATCTGTTAATTATTAGATTATGAGTATTATTTTAGTTTTGTAAGAGATTTATTATAGGTAACATAAATTTTTTTATTAATAAAAATAATAAAAAATGAACTTAATTTAAATACTATTGTGCTAAAATATTCCAGATAATTTTAAATAGTAGGTATAGTAGTTATGAAAATCAATATAAAATTAATGTTATTTAGTGCATTTGGTCTAATACTACTTGGAGTGATACTAGGAACAGTATCTATCTATAAAAGTTCAGAAGGACTTAAACATTCGAGACTTAAACAATTAGATTCTGTATTGTCTGCTAAACAAGGTCACATTGAAAGCTATTTTGGCTCTCTAAAGCAACTTTTAGTATCTTTAGCTGAATCACAATTGACGCAATCAGCTATTTTGGAATTTAGTAAGAATTTTTATAATCTTGAGAATGAAAATAGACTAGATATAGAGAGTGTCAAGAGTAGTTTAATATCGCATTATGATACAAAATACTTAAATGATGTAAAATATTTTTTACCAAATGTGAGAGCTAAAAGAGAGACTAAAGAGTATTTGCCAACAGATGAAAATGGTTTAGTAGCACAATATATTTTTATTGATAAAAATCCCTCTAATATTGGGGAAAAGAATAATATGTCTATTCATAAAGATTACCCTTCATCATATATGACGTCGCACTTAAAATATCATGAGTCATATAATAGCTTTTTGATTAACTTCTCTTTATATGATATTTTTATGGTTGATTTAAAGGGTAATTTAGTCTATACCGTTTTTAAAGAGAAAGATTATGCAACAAATCTTAAAACTGGTATTTATAGTGATACTGGAATTGCTAATGTTTATAAAAAAGCACTAAATCTCAAAGAAGGGGAGATAGCTTTTGATGATTTTGCTCCATATGAGCCAAGCTATTACTCACCTGCATCATTTATAGGGACACCGGTATTTGTAAATTCAGAATTAAAAGGTGTTTTAATTTTTCAGATGCCAATTTATTCAATTGATAAAATTATGAGTTTTGATGGTAAATATGAAGAAGCTGGATTAGGAGATAGTGGAGAAGTATATTTAGTTGGTCAAGATTTTAAGATGCGCAATGATAGTAGATTTATGCAAGATATGATTAATCCTATTGTTAAGAAAACAGGTACTACTATTGGCTTTCTTGATGTAAAAACAGATTCTACAAAAAGTGCACTAGATGGTAAGAAAGGGAGTTGGATAATTACAGATTACAGAGGTGATAGTGTATTGAGTTCTTACTCTTGGATTAATATATATGATAAGAAGTGGGCAATAATTGCTGAAATTGATGAAGATGAAGGTTTGGCTTATGCCCATTCAATTAAAAATAGCATTATTGTTATTTCAATTATTGTTATTTTAATTGTACTTATTATTTTCACATTTATTATTAGAACTACTATTATTAAACCATTAAATATTTTAAAAAGTAGAACAAAAGATTTGTCATCAGGTGATGGTGATCTTACTAAAAGGCTTCCTGAAGATAGAAAAGATGAAATTGGTGATGTTAGTGGCTATATGAATAATTTTATAGAAAAGGTTCAAATTACAGTTGAAGATGCCAAACAATCTTCAGAAAATAATACATCAGTTGCAGTTGATTTGTCTTCTACAGCTATTAACATAGTAAATAGAATTGATGATAGTGTTGATTTACTAAAAAAGACAACAGATATGGGTAATCAGATAAAAGATGAACTTTCGAAATCTATAGATGAAGCCAAAGAGGCAGAAAGTATGATTAGTGAGGCAAATAGTAGCTTAAATGATGCAACAGTAAATGTTGTTAAACTTTCTGATATTGTGCAAAAAACAGCAGAAACTGAAATTGAAATGGCTGAAAAATTAAATGCTCTTAGTCAAGATGCAGAACAGGTTAAAGATGTACTTAGCGTAATTGCAGATATTGCTGAACAGACGAATCTATTAGCTTTAAATGCAGCAATTGAAGCTGCTCGCGCTGGTGAACATGGACGTGGTTTCGCTGTTGTGGCTGATGAAGTTAGAAAGCTTGCTGAACGCACTCAGAAAAGTTTAAGTGAAATTAATGCCACTGTAAATATAATTGTACAAAATATTATAGATTCTTCAGGAAATATGAATGAAAATGCTCAATCTGTACAAGAGCTTGTTGCAATATCTGAAGTTGTAAAAGATAAAATTAGTTTTTCATCTAATCAAATTTTAGTAGTCAAAGATGCTTCTAGTACTTCTACTAAAACATCTATCGCGATTGCTAAAAGTGCAGAAAAAATTATTGTTAATATTGATAAAATAAATGAAGTAACGATAGAGAATGCAAAAAGTGCAGAAGATATTGAAAATGCTTCTAAGCAACTATCCGAACTTGCTAGTTCTCTTAATGAAAAATTAGATAGTTTTAAATGTTAGTAGATTAATCTAGTAGATACCTTTTATTTAGACCATTATAGGCTTCAATTCGTCTGTCCCGCAAAAATGGCCATATTTTTCTAACCTCTTCTGAGCGTTTGTACTCTATATTTATATAGATTATAGTCTCATTTTCATTATCTGCTTGAGCTAAGTATTCACCTTGAGCTCCTACTGCGAAGCTATTACCCCAAAATCGTATGCCATCAATTGCTTTTGTATCATCGTTTTCATAACCTGTTCTATTAATTGAAATTAATGGTACACCGTTACTTATTGCATGTGAGCGTTGTATTGTTATCCAGCTCTCTAGCTGTCTATTTTTCTCTTCTTTAGAATCCTCATCAAACCAGCCAATTGCAGTTGGATAGATTAAAACTTCTGCTCCTTTGAGTGCCATAAGTCTTGCAGCTTCTGGAAACCATTGATCCCAACATATAAGAACGCCAAGGCGTCCAACACTTGTCTGAATTGGCTCAAAACCTAAGTCCCCTGGTGTAAAGTAAAATTTTTCATAAAATCCAGGATCATCTGGAATGTGCATTTTCCTATATTTACCAGCAATACTTCCATCATTTTCAAAAACTACTGCAGTGTTATGATAGAGTCCAGCTACTCTTTTTTCAAAAAGACTTGTAACTAAAACGATAGAATATTTTTTAGCGATACTACTCCAAAACTTTATATCTTCTTCATAAGAGTTAGCAAGGTTAAAATTTTTCACATCTTCAGTTATACAAAAATAGTTGTTTTGGTGAAGTTCTGGTAAAACTACAAGCTTTGAGCCATTTTCTGCAGCTTCTTTAATTAACTCTTCAGTTTTTATTAGAGTCTTCTCTTTGCTATTTTGATAACTAAATTGTAAAAGTGCTGTTTTCATTTACTGCTCTCCAAGTTTTTTTAAAATACGTTTTTTTATCTTTGACATTGTAATATCTTTTTTTGCATAAATAGAATTTTCTAAATCTTTAATACATCCATAAACTGGTAAATCTTGTAAAGTTAAAAGAACTTTTAGTAACTCTTTTGGATCATTTGTATTTTTTATAATATCCAATATTGGACTACTAGCTATTTTTTTCCGTTTGAAAAATATAAAAATATAAACACTTAGAACACCAAAAAGATACCAAAATAGGTAGTTTAAATATAAATTCCAATCTATAGGTTTTTTAGGCGTAGGAAAGTTTTTTTTGTCTACTAAATCTTTTTTATCAATTGGAGTGACATTAATTTCAATAGGCTTTGTCTTTAGTTGTACAATTTTCTTTTTAATAGTGTCAAAATACTCTATTGAAAAAGAGGGAATAGTGAAGTCTTTAGTTGCAGAAATTGCAAAGTGTTGAGTTAGTTTTGAGTTAAAGCCATCTCTATTAGCAGTAAAATCTATTTTTGGTTTATCTTCAAAAATAGTAGTATCTGGTATATTTAGTTTAAATGCTAAGAGTGTATTTTTATTAGTATTTGATGTTAGTTCAATTTTTAACTGAATAGGCTCATATGCTTTCGTTTTAGTCTTTAGAACAGTCGTATGTAAGCTAAAGATGCCAGTTAGAGGAGCTGATTTTAAAACCTCAGTTTTAATTGATGGTAATAAAATATTTTTTTGTTCATATTGTACTTTTATGGAGTTTGGACCTAAATCACGTCCTGTACTTGCTTCTCCAAGTTGTTGATTATTTGTTTTTCTTATACTGGCTTTTAACTTTGTAGTATAAGAGCCATTTTTTTTAAACTCTACAAGATAGTGTAAATTTATTACTCTTTTTGCATCTTTAAAATTCTCAAAATCTTGAACTAATGTAAATGTTACATCTTTAATATTTGGTGGAGTAAAAATGAAATCCATTCCATCACCACTGCCACTAAATTTACAGATAATATCTAAGTTCATTGCTTGGTTTTCATACACCTTTTTTGGACTATACTGTACATCAATCGTATAATCTTCACTAGCATTAAGTAAAAGATTTAGAATATAAAATATTATTAAACTACCATGGAGTTTTTTCATTAATGCTCTTTTTGTTTATTAGCTCATACTGTTTGGAGCTTATTGGTGTTGGTTTAGAACTTAGTTTAATTTTTGAGTTTTTTCTCTCTTGTGATTTTTTTGAAGATTGACCACTTCCTGAACCACTTTTCCCACTTTTACTATCTGCTTTACTTTTAGATTTTTTCTCTTTTTTAGAGCCTTTTGTTATAGTGCTAGCTTCATCTGCTAAAGACGTAAGCTTGGCTTCTTGTTTACCTGTACTCATTTCGTAAGTCTTAGATGAAAAATGAGCATGCCAGTAGTTTTGTTCGCACTCTTTATCATCAAGAAGAATTAAAGATTTAAAATATAGTGCTTCTGCTTTTCTTGGTTTTTTAAGTCGTAACATCGCATTGCCCATTTCACAATATATTCTTGACTTTAAATTACTATCTGTCGTTTTTATGCGTTCCAATGTTCTAAGTGCTGAGTTATACTCTCCTGCATGGTATTGTGCATTCGCTACATTTAGAAGTGCCTGCCAATTTTTATCTTTAAGTTTTGAAAAATATTTAGCAGATAAATCAAAATTTTTTTTCTCATATTCATTTTTGGCTTTGTAAATATACCAAAAATCAAATATATTTGCCTCTATTTTAAATGTAGGAAAAATTAGTAAGAGTATTATAAATATTTTGCTGGTTAAGTTTGTAGAACCTAACATAAACAGAATTAAACCTATGGTAAGTGCTATTTGGTAGAGTTCAGTATGTCCTGATAGTTCATAAAATTCACTGCTTATTTTTTTTGAGTTATCAGAAAGTGCGTGAGCTAAAGATGTTATGTCGTTCTTTTCACTATAAAATCCTGAAGATGAAGATGCTAACTCTTTAATGCTACTATTTAGTTGGCTTATTACAAGATTGCCACTTTTATCTTTAATAGGTACACCATCTTCAATAAGCATACTTCCACTTTTTGTACCAAGAGCGCTTATATAAATTTTAATACTGTTTTTATTTGCAAACTCTATCTCTTTTTCCCAACTATTTTTGTCTCCTCCATCTGTAAAAATAAGAAGCTGTCTTGGTAATTGCCTACTTAAGTTTATTGTAAGCTTAAGAACATTTAAAATATTAGTTGAACGTGTAATGATTTGATCACGTTCTAGGCTATCAAAAAGGTGTAAAAGAAGTTCATGATCAAAACTCAAAGGTGATAAAATTAGTGCTTGAGATGTAAAACCAATTACAGCAAATCTATCATTTGGAAGATGTTTTAATAACTCTTTAATGCGTCTTTTTGCTTCATCAAATCTAGTTGGATTTTCATCTTTTGCATTCATGGAGTATGAAAGATCAATTGCTAGCACTATATCCGTACTAAAACGGCTCAACTTTTGTTTAGTTTGAGGTACAATTGGTCTAGTAATGGCAATTATTATAAAAATAGAGCTAAGTATTAAAAGATTAAAATTTGCTTTTTTTGAACTTTTGTTAAAAAATAAAAATATTGGTATAGTTAATAAAATAAAAGCTTGAGGGTAGAGAAAACTCATGACTTTTCACCTTTAAAACGTCTCATAGTCCACAATAGAAGTAAAAATAGTGAGCTAAGTACTAAAGGAAAACTTAGATTGTTTTTTAGTGGTATTTCTCCACTTTTAAGTGAGTCTGGATGTAGTAAATCTATTTTTGTATAGACTTTCTTTAAATCTTCGGCACTAGATGCTGTAAAAAATTCAGCTCCACTATCAAATGCTATTTTTTTTAAAAGAGTGTTATCATATTCACCTTTTTTACCAATTCCAATAGTATAAATTTTTACATTCATTTTTTTAGCTAAACTGACAGCATCTTTTGGTGAAATTCGTCCACTATTATGTTTTCCATCTGTAAGTAGAATAATTATTTTAGAACTGTTTGTTGCAAAGTCTAATGCTCTTAGAGACTGCTCAATTGCTTCTCCAATAGCAGTGCTTTCTCCTGCCATACCACTATTTAGCCACTGTAACATTTGAGCTACTACACTATTTTCATATGTAACTGGTGAGGCTATAAAAGCAAAATCTCCAAATAGTACTATTCCAATGTTATCTTGTAGCCTTTTTTTAATAAAAGAGCTAGCAATCTCTTGTACTGCTTTAAAACGACTTTTTAAATGGTTAGTAGAATCAAATCCACTTGAGACCATAGAACCACTTCCATCAATACTTAAAACTATGTTTATACCGTTTCTATTTCTAGGATCATATGGGTCATATTGTATGGGAGATGCTAGTGCGAAAACTATTAAAAAAATTATAACATATGGAATTATATTAAACCAATTTACAAACTGTTTTTTAAATACAAAAAGATTTAAATGTACAAAATTATTTGGAGTATAGTGAAGTTTACATCTATATATACAGTACCAAAGAGGTAGATTTAGTAACAATACAAGTGGTGTTTCTAGTATAAACATTATAAGTATTTTACCAAAATTTTATGATACAATCACGCCATGTTAAATAAAAAAAATAAATTACGTATAATGATGTTTTTGTCTGTTTTACTTTTAGGATACGGTTTTATTATGTTGAAACATGCAAAGTTATCTGATAAACTAATTTCTGATTTGAATAATTACAATAAAGAGATATTGACTCCTGAGAATATGAAGCTTGAATACTCATCTTTGGAGTGTGATGGTCTTGTAGATATGTATTGTGAGATTAAAAAGTTGCGTTTTACAAATCTTGTTGGTATTGAAAATATTGAGATTGTAAGGTTTTCAGCAAATACAGTTATGGGTGAAGATATGGATAAGACGATTGAAAACCTTCTTCATTACATGATGATGCGATGATACATCTGCATTGTTACACAGTGTAAGCTTCCATGTTGTTTTATTAAAGTTTGGCAATCAATGGCTATAACATTTCTATCTGTAAATACGCTTCTAATAATTTCTATCGCTTCTCTATCAGCATTAACTCCATATACTGGTACTAAAACAGCGCCATTTATTATTAAAAAATTTGCATAAGTAGCAGGTAAGGGCTTACCATCTTCATCAAAGATTTCAATATGTGGTAGAGCAACTAAATTGTATTTTCTATTTTGTGCAGATTTAAAATTTTTTAATTCATTTTCAATATTTTCATCACAATTCACATAAATTATAGTATTGTTTGGCGCAAATCTTGCAATAGTATCTATATGTGCATCTGTATCATCACCAGCTATCTCTCCTGAATTTAACCATAAAATTTTTTTTACATCAAGGTTATGTTTTAAAATATTTTCAATCTCTATCTTATTTAAATCTGGATTCCTATTTTTATTTAATAGACATTTTGTTGTTGTGAGTAGAGTTCCTTTACCATCACTCTCAATAGAACCACCCTCCAAAATAAAGTCAATTTTATCCATTTTAGAATCTGCATAAAAGTTAGTTCTTGAAAGACGATTAGAAAGAGAGTTATCTAGTGTGGCTTCAAATTTATTTCCCCACCCATTAAATGTAAAGTCTAACAGTTTAAATTTACCATTTTCTATAACTGTAATAACAGAACTATCTCTGCTCCACGTATCGTTTGTATCTTGTTCTATAAAGTATATATTATTTGTAGTGCTAAAGTAAGATTGAACACGTTTAATATCATCGCAAATAATCAGACAAGGTTGATATGGAGTAATTGCATATATTATATTTAAGAAGTTAGTTGATGCTTCTTTTAGACAGCAGTTCCAATCACTCTTATTATGAGGAAAAATAAGTTGAATAAAACTCTGTTTTTGCCACTCTGATAACATTTTATTTAACTGCTTCTTCGCTCTCTTTATTTTCATTTTGAGCATCTGCGAGTGTTTTAAAGATATGTTCAACGTATGCTTTATACTCATTTTGAGGAATTATATGTCCATCTGATGCCTCTTTTAGAATTGAAAGCTGTTTTTTTAGAGACATTTTTGCAAAATTCATCTCTATAATAATTTTTGTAATCTCTTCTTGTCCTAAAAAGTCCATCATTGTAAGCTCTTTAGATTTATTTTTTGGTTTTAACTCTTTTTCAATTAACTTTTGAGCTTTAAGAGCAATTTTTTCAGCATCATTTACAATCTCTGTAATTTTTGGAGTTTTTTTGAAAATTGATGAAATATTTTTTCTTATCGCCGGACGTTTTATAGTTCCAAGTATCATAAGATTTCCTTTTTAGGTGAGTATACCTAAAATAAAATAAATCTAAAATGGTATAATTGCGCAATGGGATATATTAGGTTAAATAAAAATAATTTTTTTAATAATTTAGATGTTATAGCAAAAAAAGCTGGTGCAATAGAACATATTGCTTTAGTTTTAAAAGATAATGCGTACGGGCATGGTTTAGAAATTATGGCAAAAATGTCAAGTGAGTTTGGTGTACGCCATGCTGTAGTTCGTAGAGTAGATGAAGCTAAAAAAATAGAAAATCTTTTTAAGAGTGTACTTGTTTTATCTGATATACCAGTCCAAGAGTGTAGTAGCTCAATCTATTTTACTATTAATTCTTTGAGTGATATTGAAAGAATTTATAGTGGTGCTTCAGTTGAGCTTAAAGTAAACACTGGAATGAATAGAAATGGTATAAATGAGGATGAACTAGAGATTGCATTAGAAAAAATTGATAAAAAAAAGCTTATATTAAAAGGTGTTTTCACTCACCATAGTAGTGCAGATGCTAAAAATGGGGTCTTTGAGTTACAAAATGATAGATTTTTAGATATTAAAACAAGAGTATTAGCCTTAAGAGAAGAAAAAATACGTTTTCATTCAGCAAATTCTTCAGCTCTTTTTAGAGATGGATTAAAGAGTGATGAAAATATTGTACGTGTTGGAATAGCCGCTTATGGTGGTTTAGAAAATAAAAGCTTAAAGCCTGTACTCTCTTTAGTGGCAAAAAAAATTGCTACAAGAGTACTTAGTAGTGGTGATTGTATTGGATATGATGCAACATATGTGGCAAAAAAAGAGGAGTTAGTATCAACTTATGATATTGGTTATGCAGATGGCTTTTCAAGGTTAAAAAGAGATTTTGTGACGGTCGAGAACTATAGACTACTTGGTCGTGTATCTATGGATAATATCTCAATTAATAGTGATGAAGAAGAGATTGTTTTGTTTAATGATTCAAGAGAGTATGCAAAAGTTTGTGAGACTATCTCATATGAGGTTTTAGTCCGTTTAAAAGATTATTTAGAGAGGAAAATTATTGCTTACGCAAATAGAACAGATAAGCAAAGAGATTAGTACAAAAAATATGTGAAGGAGTAGTTAAGTGCCATATGACCTCAAAAATAAATTAGTTATAGGAATCTCATCTCGCGCTCTTTTTGATTTAGAAATTGAAAATAAAATTTTTGAGGAAAAAGGGTTGGACGAGTATTATAAGTACCAGATAGATAATGAGAACAATACACCTAAAAAAGGAACTGCATTTAATCTTGTAAAAAATATTTTAAAAATAAATTCATATTTTAATGTGCCTCAGGTTGAAGTTATTATTTTATCTAGGAACAATAGTGCTACAAGCCTAAGAATTACAAAAGCAGCTGAGCATTATAATTTAGATATTCAAAGGTCTGCTTGGACTGGTGGTAATAAAATATCTAAATATTTAGCACCGTTTAAAGTTGATCTGTTTTTATCTGCACATGAATATGATGTACAAAATGCTATTAATACAGGTATCGCAGCTGCTAGAATACTTCCAATAGAAAATCAGTCAGAACAAGAGCATGAGCAGGTAAGAATTGCTTTTGATGGTGATGCTGTTTTATTTTCTGAAGAATCAGAGAAGGTATTTAAAGAGAGTGGTTTAGAAGCTTTTTTAAAACATGAAGCAGTGAATGCAAAAAATCCGATGTCAGAGGGTCCATTTGCAAAACTACTTAAACTTATTTCAAATATACAAAAAAACTTTGATGAGCATAATACTCCAATAAGAACAGCGTTAATAACAGCTAGAAACTCACCAGCTCATGAGAGAGTAATTCGTACACTTAATGCTTGGGATGTAAGAATTGATGAGACATTCTTTTTAGGTGGTGTTGAGAAGTATGAAGTTGTTAAAGCTTTTGGTGCTGATATATTTTTTGATGATCAAGATGTTCACTTAAAAATCACCTCAAAAGAGACGCCAAGTGCGAAAGTTCCATATAAGAGCAATAGTTGAGAATATTAAATTTAATATTTTTAATTTTATTTTTTTTAACTAGTAATGGATTTGCTTTTGAAAAAGAGCTTTTAGTTGATGTAAAAAAGCTCATACCAACAATAAAGTTAGATATTCGCTATTTTACAAATGAAAACTTTATTGGTAAAAAAATTGATGCTTATGAGGCACCAAAATGTTTTTTGACTTTAGAGGCTACAAAAGCTCTTAGTGCTGTTCAAAAAGAGTTATTGGATAAAAATTTATCTCTTAAACTATTTGATTGCTATAGGCCACAAAGTGCTGTAAATCATTTTGTAAGATGGGCGAAGGATCTTAATGATACTAAGATGAAATCTAAGTATTATCCGCGCGTAGAAAAAAGAGATCTTTTTAGAGATGGTTACATTGCTATAAAATCTGGACATAGTAGAGGTAGTACACTTGATGTGACTATTGTTGATTTAAATAATAGTGAATTAGATATGGGAACAGGTTTTGACTATTTTGATTTAAAATCTCATACAGAAAATAGTTATATTAGTTTAACATCTTTAAAAAATAGATTATTTCTTAGAGAGATTATGAATAAACATGGTTTTAAAAACCTTAAAGAGGAGTGGTGGCACTATTGCCTCATAAATGAACCGTATCTTTTTAAATATTTTGATATAGTTATAAAATAGTTTAAGTAGAGGATAAAACATGACAAATGATTTTATGAGGGCAATGGATTTTAGACATGCGTGTAAGATTTTTAATGAGACAAAAAAAATCTCTGATGAGGATATAAAATTTGTTTTAGAGGCTGGTAGAAAATCTCCATCCTCTTTTGGGATGGAAGCATGGAAATTTCTAGTAATTACTAATGAGGCTTTAAAAGCAAAGATTAGACCTGCGTGTTGGGATCAGGTTCAAGTTACATCTTGCTCTCACCTTGTTATTGTTTTAGCTGGCATTGATAGTGTAAAAGTAGATAGCAAAATTCCTAAACAGAGGTTTGCAAGACGAGAAATGCCAGAAGAAAAATTAAATTTCTATTTAGGACTTTATGCTGGGCATTTAGATAAAACTTTAAGTTCAGATTCTAATATCTATTCATGGACGGCGCGACAGACATATATTGCTGCTGCTAATATGATGACTGCTGCTGCATATATCGGTATTGATTCATGCCCTATAGAGGGTTTTGATAAAGAGAAGGTAGAGGAAATTTTAAATATTGATACAACTAAGTATCAGCTCTCTGTAGCTATTCCATTTGGATATAGATTAAATGAACAATCTTCACAAGTTAGAGAACCATTTGAAGATATAGTAGAATTTATTAAATAAAAAGGATAATTTATTTTATTATCTTTTTAGAATCCAAAAACCATCGTATTTATCTAGTTTAATACTATCTTTAACAATGTCACTCTTTTTTGGTATATATTGCTTCCAGACACTATTTTTATAAGACCAAACTGATTGTACACTATCAAAGATAGTGTAGTCAGAAATTTTTTCGCTACTTCCAAGAAGATTCCAACCACTACCTTTTGAATCAATAATATTTTTTGTAATAGAGGTTTCTGTGATTAAATTACAATCTGTGGGATTATTTTGGCAAAATTTTTTTCCATCTTCATATGATTTTAGTTTCTCTTGGTTTAACTCTGCTTGAGTATATAGTTTAGGTTCACTACTTGTAGTAGTGTTTGTCTCACTTTTAGAAAATTTAACTGTTGGATATAACGAAGCGAGTGCTAAGAGGTCATCATCTCTTAGAATTCTTTGATATTGATATGTATGATATGGCTTAGCATACATAATTGATTCAAATTTATCTGAATGAGCAATTCCAAGAGTGTGTCCAAATTCGTGAGTTGCTAAACCTACAAAGTCATTGATAGTTGCATTTTGCCAACTACCTACATTAAATGACATCTCTGCATCATAGATATATGTTCCATCCCACCAAATATTTGTATAACCAGCATAAGATCCAAATCTTTGAGTAAATGTTGTTTCATCTAACCAGCCTATAACAAATTTATTATCAGAATTATTACTTAATCCTTGCGTTGTTTCACCCATATAAATATAATCTATTCTACCAGTAATCTCCCAAGATGCAATCGCTTCATTTAGCGCTTGTAGAACTTCTGTTGTCTGAAATGGTTGATTTGTAGGGTTATACCACCATTTTATTACACTATTTTGCCATCTATTTTGCCTAAGAGTTTTAAATGTCAAATATCTTGATTTTTTTTCTATATATTTTATTGAAAAATCATCATTTTCTACATCGTCAAAGATATTATAGGCTGATAAATCTATTAATGGTGATAATAAGATTAGAAAAGCCGGTAAAAGGTTAATTTTTTTCATGTTAAGCTCTTTTTTTTAGTATTGAACATAATAGTACACTGCCTAACCTAAGAAAAAAATATTTAAGATAAAATGTTATATTTGATTGAGGGGTACAGATAATATGATAAAAATAGTACGGTATAACTTAAGATGACTCTCCTATTTTTTTATCTTTTTCTTGCAGTTGGAATCTCATTTGTATGTTCTATTTTAGAAGCGGTTGTTCTTTCTACAAATAAATTTTATATTTCTGCACAGATTGAGAAAAATATTCGTGGAGCTAAGCTTTTAAAGAAAAATAGTGATGAGATAGATAAGACTTTATCTGCAATATTAACGTTAAATACTTTTGCTCATACTTTAGGTGCTGCTGGAGTCGGCGCGCAAGCAGTAATAGTATTTGGTGATGAGTATATGTTTTTAATATCATTTTTATTGACTCTAATAATTTTATATTTTTCAGAAATTATTCCTAAAACCATTGGTGCAATATATTGGCAACGTTTAGCTATCTCTTCAGCATATATAATTAGGGCATTAATAATAGTTACATACCCACTTTTAATGGTATCTTCTTTTTTAACACTTTTATTAAAAAGTAATTATAGTGAAAAAATTTCATTAGATGAGATTAAAGCTGTTGCAAATCAAGGTGAAAAAGATGGTTTAATTAACCAGCGTGAGGGAGATATAATTGATAATATTCTTAATCTAAAGTCATATAAAATTAAAGATATTTTAACTCCGAGAAGTGTTGTTTTTGCACTCTCATCTGATTTAGTTATAGAAGATTTCTTTAAAATAGAAGGTTATAGTAATTTTTCAAGAATACCTGTCTATGAAAATAGTATAGATAATATTATAGGTGTAGTTCTTCTTCGAGCAATTATGATTGAGAAGATATATCCAAACAACAAAAGAGTAATTAAAGATATAACTAACGATATATATTCAGTTAATGAAAACATACATGTCTCTAAAGTATTGGAACTCTTTATAAGAAGAAAAGAGCATATTTTCTTGGTAAAGGATAGCTTTTCTCAAACTGTAGGAATTGTAACTCTAGAAGATGCTATTGAGACACTTTTAGGTGTTGAGATAGTTGATGAGTTTGATAATGTTGAAGATATGCAAGCTTTTGCTAAAGAAAAAAATTAAATGTATATGATTATGTATTTTAAAAAAGGCTGATTTGCTTTTAATTAACCTAGCATTGTCAATTGATTAAACTCAGTAGGTAATAATTCTAGCAGTTACTTAGTTAATCCCCCTAATTAATTAAGTAACTTTTAAATATCCTTATCTTTACTTCTCCCCTTAAAGTCTTTAACTCTTATAACTCAAGCTACTTACTTGGGTTATATCTATGATTTAAAAGTTTTATTTCATTCAAAGTATGAAGATTGTATAATCCGCACCAAAAACTTTTTAGGAGCTATTTATGTTTGATGTATTAACTGATTCTTTTACTTCTGCTGTTAGTAAGATTCGTTTTCATGACGATGTACATGCGCTAAAAAGAGCTTTGACTGAGCTAAAAAAGTCTCTATTAAAAGCTGATGTTCATCATAAGGTTGTCAAAGAACTTTTATACAATGTTGAATTAAGTGTAAAACAGAGTGAGATAATAGGAAAAGATCAATTTCTTGATGCTCTGAAAAAACATCTAAATGAACTTTTAGATGTTGGCGGACGTCAAGGTTTTGTGTATTCAGATAAGCCACCCACTATTATAATGATGATGGGTTTGCAAGGTTCTGGTAAGACAACAACTACAGCAAAATTAGCTAGTTATCTTAAGCAAAGAAATAAAAAAGTTTTAGTAGCAGCTGCAGATTTACAGCGTATGGCTGCTGTGGAGCAGTTAAAGCAACTTGGAAAGCAGATTGAGGTTGATGTTTTTTACCATGACGATTATAAAAGTCCAGTAGATGTTGCAAAGTATGCTCGTCAAAAGGCAAAAGAGGGAATCTATGATGTTCTAATCATAGATACAGCTGGACGTTTGGCTATAGATGATGAGCTTATGAGTGAATTAGATAGTATCAAAAAGATGGTTAATCCTGATGAGCTTTTTTATGTAGCTGATTCTTTAACTGGTCAAGATTCAGTTCGCTCAGCTCAAACTTTTCATGAGAGACTGCAAATTGATGGTGTTATTTTAAGTAAATATGATGGTGATAGTAAAGGTGGTGTAGCACTTGGTATTGCTTCACAGGTTAAAGTTCCATTACGCTTTATTGGTGTTGGTGAGAAACCTGAAGATTTAGAGCAGTTTATCCCAGATCGTGTTGTTAATCGTCTTATGGGGCTTGGTGATGTTGAATCATTAGCTGAGAAAACAGCAATGGTTATGGATGAAAAGCAGGCTAAACGAGTTACTCAAAAAATTAAAAAAGGTAAATTTAACTTTAATGATTTTTTAGAGCAGATGAAGACTATTCAGAAAATGGGAAGTATGAAATCTATAATGGGTATGATTCCTGGAATGTCAGGTATGAGCTCGGCCCTTAAAAATATGGATTTAGAAAATTCTGACGAGATGAATCGTATTAAAGCTCTTATTAACTCTATGACACCAAAAGAGAGAGAAGACCCTGATTTACTTAATAATAGTCGTAAAATGCGTCTAGCAAAAGGTTCTGGACTTAGTCAAATTGATGTTAATAAAGTTTTAAAGCAGTTTAAGAACGCTTCTAAAATGATGAAAAAGTTTTCAGGTAAAAAAGGTATGCAGGACATGCAAAATATGATGTCGCAGATGAAAGGTGCGCAGATTCCGCGCTAATAATAAATAGTAGACTTCTTGCATGATTTTATCTTGAAGTTATGTAAGAGGTCTAATAGTGTATAATTTCAGACTCAAAAAAGGAAAGATATGGCAACAGTAATAAGAATGACAAAAATGGGACGTAAAAAGAAACCATTTTATAGAGTAGTGGTAACAGATTCACGTAAGCGTCGTGATGGTGGTTGGATTGAAGAATTAGGTTACTATAACCCAATGACTGAACCAAAAACAGTTAAACTAGATGAAGATCGTCTTAGTTACTGGGTAGGTGTTGGTGCTAAAATGAGTGACACTGTAAAGCGTATTTCAGGTAAATAATTATGGTTGAAGAATTTGTAAAGGACTATGCTAAGATGATTGCATCTTTTCCTAATGATATTAAGGTACAGTCACGTATAGTTGATGATACAAATGAACTCGTAATTCTCTCTAACAAAGCAGATGTGGGTAAGCTAATTGGTAAAGAGGGTAAAATGATTGGTGCGATAAAAACAGTTATTTCTGGTTGTAAAGCTAAGGATAATACTAGTTATAGAATTAATGTCGAGTCAATCTAAGCTTCATATCGCAACACTTGGTCGTTCATCTGGACTTTTTGGTGAGATGAAACTTCATCTTTTTACAGATTTTTATGAACAATTTGATAGTGGTGCAAAATTTCAAAGTAGTCGTGGCGAATTGGTCATCGACTACGTTAACTTGGAGTTAATGCGTGTTAAACTTAAGGGAATTGATTCTCGTGAAGATGCAAGAGCTTTTACAAATGTAAAACTTTATTCAACTAAAGAAGATACTAGAAAAGTTTGTAATTTAGATGAAAATGAGTATTTTTGGTTTGATATAATTGGATGTAGAGTATATGAAGATGACGTATGCCTTGGAGAGATTAGAGATATTGACAGATTAGCGGTTAGCGATTATCTATACATTGATACAGATAAGGTTTTAGTTAATGAAGGTTCTACAAAAACTTTTTTACTCCCATATATTGACCGTTTTATTGTAGACGTAGATATTGATAAAAAACGTATAGAAGTGAACGGTGCTAGGGATATATTAGAAGCTAGTTGATGCGTTTTACATATATAACTCTTTTTAAAAACCTAATTGATGGTTATTTTAGTGATTCTATTCTTAGTCGTGCAATTAAAAATAATTTGATCTCAATTGATTATATAAGTCCACGTGATTTCTCAACCAATAGGCACAATAAAACAGATGATACAGCAGTTGGTGGTGGTGCTGGAATGGTTATGACTGCTCAGCCTCTATTTGATACGTTAGAGAGCTTAAAACAGAGTAGCAAAGATGTGCATATAATTTTTACGACACCGGTTGCAAAAGCATTTGATCAAAAAGATGCTATTAGGCTGTCAAAAAGTAAAAAACATATTGCATTTGTAAGTGGAAGATATGAGGGAATTGATGAGAGGGTAATTGAAAAATATGCTGATGAAGTTTTTAGTATTGGTGATTTTGTCTTAACAGGTGGAGAACTTGCATCTTTAGTTATGACAGATTCAATTAGTAGGCAAGTTGATGGAGTTTTAGGAAATATGGAATCTTTGAGTGGTGAAAGCTTTGAAGAACATCTTTTAGAAGCTCCAAATTTTGCAAAACCACAAAATTATAACAATTTATACTCTCCATCAGAATATTTAAAGGGAAATCACAGTAAAATCACGGACTTGAAAAATGAGATGGCTTTGTGTAAGACACAATTTTTTAGACCAGATCTGTATGAACGGTTTATTAGTAGGAGAAAATTATGAAAAATAAGTATATTGAGAGTTTTGAACAGACTCAAATTGTAGGTAAAGAGATTCCAGAGTTTCGTGCAGGCGATACACTTCGCGTAGCTGTAAATATTAAAGAGGGTGAGAAATCAAGAATTCAGAACTTTGAAGGTATCTGTATAGCCCGTCATGGTGAGGGTACAGCAGCTACATTTATGATTCGTAAAATGGGTGCAAATAACATTGGTGTTGAGAGAATTTTTCCTTTATACAGTGAAAGTGTAACAGATATAAAAGTATTACGTCGCGGTCGTGTACGTCGTTCTAAACTATTTTATCTACGTGGTCTTACTGGTAAAGCAGCACGTATTAAGGAACTTCGTCGTAAATAATTTTATGATTTTCTACCTCTTCTAAAAACTTCAACCTATATTCATCTTTTTGTATGCTAAAATACTGCATTAAAAAGGATGAGTTTCACAATGAAAAAAAATAAAAAATCAGAAAAAACAAATGAAGAGCGAATTGTTAGAATCTATTCACTAGCAGAGTCACACTTTGGAGAGGTTCGTTTTGTTGGTTTAAAATATCAAAATAAAATTGGCTGGATAGCTAAAATACAATTTGATAGTTATGATAGTCTTATTGCAGATGCTGAAAATCCAACAGATGCCCTTAGGAAATTAAAAAATAGAATTAAAAAAATCATTCAACGTTATAATACTGTGTAAGTTCTACTTATGAAAACAGAAGAGCAGTTACGTATTTTATTGGAGTTTGGTGAATTAATATCTAACGAACATAATTTAGTTAAGCTTTTGAATATAATGGCTGATTATGCAAAAGATTTATTACAAGCAGATAGATGCTCTATTTTTTTGTATGATGAAAAAAATGATGAATTATGGACTCAGGTAGCTCATGGTACACAAGAGATAAGAATTCCATCAACTAGAGGTATTGTGGGTTACGCAGCACTATCCAAAGAGATACAAGTCGTAGTAGATGCCTATAATGATTTTCGTTTTCATAGGGATATTGATTTAGCCACTGGCTATAAGACAAAGACTATTATTGCTGTACCATTAGTTAACGCAAAAGATAAAGTAGTGGGTGTCTTTCAAGCACTTAATAAGATAGGTGGGCTCTTTAGTAGTTTAGACGTTGAATTTTTAATGTTAATATCAAATTTTACAGGTGCTGCTATTGAGAATTCACTTCTTTATGCAAAAATAAAAGAGACTCAAAGTAAACTAATCCAAAAGTTATCAACTGCGGCAGAATTTAAAGATGATGATACTTCAAGGCATACAAGGCGTGTTGGTTTGTATAGCGCGTTAATTGCTCGTAAATATGGACTAGATGAAGAAGAGGTAAATCTCTTAGAACAAGTAGCTCCAATGCATGATGCTGGTAAATTAGGAATTGCAGATAATATACTTAAGAAACCAGGTAAACTAGATTATGAAGAGTTTGAAATTATGAAAACTCATGCAATGATGGGATATAAGTTATTAGAAGATGAGAGTGATGAAACATTAAATGCAGCAGCTGTGATAGCAAGAGAACATCATGAGAAATATGATGGAAGCGGTTATCCAAGAGGTTTAAAAGGAGAGCAGATAACTCTTTTTGGAAGAATTACAGCAATTACTGACGTTTTTGACGCATTAACTAGTAGAAGAGCATATAAAGAGCCTTGGAGCTTAGAAGACTCATTTGCACTGTTAGAGCGTGAGCGTGGGAGTCATTTTGATCCACATCTAGTAGATATATTTATGAATTCAAAAGAGGAAGTTTTAGAGATTTATCATAGTCATAAAGATTTATAGATATTAGACTCTTATTTGTAACCTTTTACAGCTTGTGCGATTTCACGTTGTTGATCTTTTTTCTTTAATGTATTGCGTTTATCATGTAAAGTTTTTCCTTTTGCAAGTGCAATCTGAATTTTTACAAGATTTTTATGGTTGAAATATAACTTTGTAGCAACAAGGGTCATACCATCTTTTGATGTTTTGTTAGCCAATTTTTGTAGCTCTTTTTTATGTAGCAGTAGTTTTCTAACCCTACGCTCATCAGGACGAAAATGTGGATTTGCTGTGTTTAAGTAAGATATATGTGCATTGAGTAAAAAAGCCTCACCTTTTATGAGTCTTACGAAACTATCTTTTAAATTTACACGTCCAGCACGAATTGCTTTTACTTCGCTTCCCTCTAATGAGATTCCAGCCTCAAATCTATCTCCAATTTCAAAATCGTGAAAAGCTTTTTTATTATTTGCTATTAGAGTCATTTTTCTATAACCTTAAAAAATGTGCTACCACTACCTGATAAAAATAGCTCATCACTTTTTATATTTTTAAGACTTGGACATAAAAACATAGCACTTTCATAGAGATCATTTGCCTCGATTGGTTTTAAAGTCTTAAGTAGTTGTTCGCTATCTATTTCAAATAGCTGTTCAATCTCATCTAATGGGGTGATTGAAAAAAAATCATCTCTAAATGTTTGAAATACTTTTGCTGTATTACACTCTATATCTGTTGTGATAAGTTTAATATCAATTGGTAGTTCATCATATTTTTCTACAATTTCCCCTATACCTCTTACATTTGCACTACTATAACCATAAATAAAAAATGGTACGTCTGCACCAATTTTTGCACCAAGTTTAGATAATTCATCTTCTGATAATTCTAAGTTAAGATGTTCATTAGTCATTAAAAGAAAGGTAGCAGCATTTGAACTTCCTCCTCCTAATCCAGCTGAAGTTGGTATATTTTTTTCAACTTTTACACTATGTGATTGGAAAAAATTCTTTACAGTTGGAAATTTTTTAGATAGCTCTATGTAGGCTTTATAGATTGTATTTTCTTCAGTATCGCATTCAAAATTACCATCTATTGTAAAGTTTTTATTTGTTTTTTTTACAAACTCAATAGTATCAAAAATATTTTTTATTAGTACAAATCTTGAAGCAATTTCATGGTAATTATCTCTAGTTCCTGTAATTTTGAGGAAAATATTTACTTTAGCGTACGATTTCATTAGAATAGACTTTTATTTACTAAATGTTTGAAAGAAGGCGTCCAATACACTTTGATCTACATTTTTAGAGGCTTTTTTATTTATTTCACTTACTGCTTCTGTTAGTTCTTGGCGTAGAATTGATACATCATTTGGTGCGTCAATACCTAATTTTACATTACCTTTCTCAATGGAAAGGACTTTTATTTTTATATCTGAACCGACCAAAATTGACTCTTCTTGCTTGCGCGAGAGTATTAGCATAGTGGAACCTTGTTTAGTAAGTAGCTTACGCGCTTCTGCGAAACCGCAATGATACTAAACATATCCTCAAAAGTTAATAAATATCGTCCATCTTCTTGAAATTTTAAATTTTTAAGCTCTAGTTTTCGTCCAAGTATTACATCTTTTATATCAGATAAGTACTCATTATGTGGAAGATCTATCATTTCAAGTGGATTTAATGCTTTTTCATTCTCATATACAAACTTCCCTTCATTAATTCTCTCTAACGAACTAAGTGCGCCTGAGACTTGAAGATTTTCTGAGATATGTTCTGCTAAAGATCGAATATATGTACCTTCACTTACAGTTGCTTCGAAAGTTAGAAATGGATGGTTGTAGTTTATAATGGTAATATCATATATGGTTGAGGTTACAGTTGGAAGTTCAATCTCCATATTTGCACGTGCTAATGTATAAGCACGTTGACCAGCTATTTTTTTTGCAGAATATTTTGGTGGTATATATGTAAATTTACCCTTAAAACTTTGTATTACTTTATTTATGTGTGAATAATCAAACTCTTTAACATTATAAATACCATCATTTCTTTCAATATCTAAAGTTTCGCTATTTAGTCCAAGCCAAAGTGTAGCACGGTAAGTTTTAGGTACTTTGTTTAAAAAGCGAAAAAGTTGAGTATATTTTCCAAATGCAATTATGAGTACACCTTTAGCAAAAGGGTCAAGTGTCCCACTAAAACCAGCTTTTTTTGTACCATACTTTCTTTTTAAAGTACTTAAATAACGATTTGAACCGACAAATGGCGGTTTATATGCAACAAAGAGTCTATTCAAATTTTTTGCACAAAAGAGGATAAAATATCGCGTTTGTTTCCGCCAAAATTTATATTTAGTTTGTAATCTTTTCCAGATTTATTAACACTTAGAACTCTTCCCATACCAAATATTTTATGTTGTACAATATCACCTTTTTTAAAGCTAATAGATTGCACAAGAGTTAAAGAGCCTTCAATTAAACCAGCCTCTTTTAAGAATCTACTTTTTGTAAGTTGTTCACGTCTTCCTTTGTAAAATCTACTTTTAGTTGTACTAAGAGTTAGATTCTCTTTGGCACGAGTAAGAGCAACATAACCTAAACGGCGTTCCTCTTCAATATCGCTTCCATCGCCAATAATAGGTAAAAATTTCTCTTCAAGACCGATAACAAAGAGATGTTTGAACTCTAAACCTTTACTAGCGTGTATGCTCATAATATAGATGGTGTCATTTTCAATTTGATCTTGATCACTTTGAAGAGCTAGTTCATGTAAAAATTCATCTAGTGTAATTTGAGGATTCTGTTTTACTTTATCGCGAAAAAGTCCATGAAATTCATCTATATTACTAACTTTATCCATCCCATCAGGAAGTGGAGCATAGAATTTTTTAAGACCTATTCTCTCTTCAAAAAAATCAATGAATGTGTATAGATTATCTTCTGCATTACTTTGGAGATAGACAATATCATCTATAAATTTATTGATATTTATAATATTCTTTTTTCCTAAAATGTCATTTAAATCATACTCTTTTAAAAATTTAAACATTGAAATACCACGTTTAGTAGATTCTGCTTCAATTTTAGCAACGCTAACAGCTCCAAGAGAGCGACGTGGTTTATTTATTATACGTTTAAATGAGAAATCATCATCAACGTTACCTATTAGACGGATATAACTAATAATATCTTTAATTTCTGCTCTATCATAGAATCTTAATCCACCAACAAGGCGGTATCCAATTCCATCACGGTTAAGTCCCTCTTCAATAGATCGACTCAGGGCATTTATGCGGTATAGAATTGCGATATCTGATGCATTTTCACCATTTTTAAGAAGAGTATTTATTTTTTTTGCAATTAAGTAAGCTTCCTCTTTTTCATCAAATGAGTCAATTATGTTAACTTTTTCGCCTTTACCTTTAACACTGCGTAATTTTTTTCCAAGACGCGATCTATTATGTTCAATTAGTGAGTTTGCAGCTTCTAAGATATCTTCTGTGGAACGGTAATTGTTTTCTAATTTTATAGTACTTGTATCTTCAAAACTTTTGTCAAAATCTAAAATATTTCTAATATTAGCACCACGCCAACCATAAATACTCTGATCATCATCACCAACCACACAGATATTTTTATGAGTATCACAAAGTTTTTCTACCAATTTAAATTGCAAAAGATTAGTATCTTGATACTCATCAATCATTATATATCTATACTTTTGACTAGTCTCTTTCCGTAACTCTTCATTTTGAGTTAACAATTTATATGTGAGTAAGATTAAATCATCAAAATCAATTAAATTATTTTGTTCTAAATATAACTCATATCTTTTATATAAAGAGGCAATTATTTTCTCCTCTTTAAGTTCAGCTTGTAAATCAGCATCAGCTGGAGAGATAAGGGAATTTTTAAAGTGAGATATTTCATTTCCTATTATAGAGGTTGTAATATCTGAGTTAAATTGTTTGATTATTCGCTTTTTATCATCCGTGTCTATAATTACAAAATTATTGTCACGTCCTAATTTTTGAATGTGCATTTTTAAAAACAGTAGCCCAAACTTGTGAAAAGTACATAGTAATGGCGGGGTAACGTCACTATTTATCATACCAAGTGCACGTGTACGCATCTCTCTAGCTGCCTTATTTGTAAAAGTCAAAGTAAGAGTTTGTTCTGATGGAATTCCTAAACTATCAATTAAATACGCAAGTCTTGCGGTAATTGTACTAGTCTTTCCACTTCCTGCACCAGCTAGAATTAGAAGTGGTCCGTCTACATGTTTAACGGCCGACATCTGTTCTTTGTTTAATTTTGTATTGACTTCGTCCATATCTCCCCCAAGACTATCTATAAAAGTTATTATATCAAAAAATATAAATTACTTGCTATTTTTATTATTGTTAGTTATAATTCTCAGTAATATTAATTTTTAAAGGAATTTAGATGCTTAAGGATTTCGCAAAATTAGAAACTTTCTTAACTGTTATGAAAGAGCGAAGTTTCTCTAAGGCATCCGCTAAATTGGGTATTTCTCAGCCTGCTGTAACACAGCAGATTAAATACATAGAAGATTATTTGGATGCTAGAATAGTAGAGAGAAAGAAAAATGGTATAAAGCTAACAAAAGAGGGTGAAGATCTTCATACCATTGCTACTAAATTAAGTAAAGCAATTTTAGCAGCAGAGAAGGATTTATTAAAAATCATAAATAAAGAGTTTACTTTTGTTATGGGCGCTTCATTTACGGTTGGTAATTATCTATTACCTCCATATTTGAATTCTATCAAAGATAAAATTAAAAATGAGGTCTATGTTAAAGTTGATACTGATGAGAGAATTGTAGAGGCTATTAGGGATAAAAAAATTGACATTGGACTTCTTGAAACTCCTGAGTTTAGCGATGGATTGATTCAAAGAGAGTGGTTAGAAGATGAGTTAGTAATCTTTTCTAATCAGCCAATTCCAAAAACAATTAAACCTGAAGATTTATATAATTTTGATTGGATTTGGAGAGATGAAGAGTCTCCAACACGTAAGGTTGTTGAAGAAGTTTTAGATGAAATTGATATTAATTGTAGAGAATTTAGTGTTCGCTCAATTGTTGGAAGTACAACAGCTGTAAAAGAGACAATATTACGTTCTCCTAAAGCGGAGCGTCCTACAGTATCAGTTATCTCACGTCATGTAATTCGTGATCAAGTAAATAATGGTGAGTTATTTGAAGGTAGAATTCGACAATTTAAAATTAAAAGAAAATTTTACATAGCTTATCATAAAGAGCGTAAGCATGATGCTTTTATTGATAATGTTGTTAGCTACTTGATGACTTTTAATTAGTATCTAATATAAGCTAAATTTGTATTGTTATTAAATAGGTACAAGTTTAGTTATTATAAATTGTGAGTACTAGCGTATGATGTTACGTATCTTATTTATTTCTCAGCTTATAATAGGACTATCATTAGCTGAAATTGATTTATCTACTGAATATTCTGTTGTTGTTAATATAAAAAAACGTGTGAAACAATTTAGAGAAAAGAGATTAATTAAAACGCCTTTTCCAAAGATTGGAAGCGTTCAAAAGATAACTGCAAAAAACATAATTCAAAAGTCACTTGAAGTTCTTTCAAAAATAAATCTTTTACGTATTAAAAATGGTTTTGGAAAGATTGTTGTTTCTACTTTCCCATCGAGAAAAATCAATAAGAATGAAGTTTTTAAGACACTTAAAAGATTAGAAAATGAGATGAAACTTTTAACTTCGGATTTTGTTGATATTGGCTTAAATAAAAAGAAAAATGCAACTTATGCGGATATTTATAAAGAGCTTTGGAGTGTCTCTTTAGGTTTGGATGAACTTTTAGGGCGTTCTGGTTATACTCCATCTGATATATATGGCTTAAGTGTTCAAGTTGTAGAGCTTTCAAAATTTTTACGCCAAAGTCAAAATTTTATGTTAGATGTTGAAAAACCAAAAACACCAGAGCATAAACATTCAAATCATGCACTTTACGCTGCTTATGATTTAATTGAACATATTAATAAAATACAAAAGAATCTTTGGATGGAGCCAATTGAAGTTAAAGAGTATCCAAAAAGAGTTGTAGCACCAACAGAAGTATATGACACATTGGGAATCATAATTGCTGAATTACAAGGTATTAAATATAGATTAGGATTGGAAAAAGAGATTGCAGTTGTCACTTTTCAAAAAGAAAAAACACTAAATGATGTTATAGTAAATATAAATTATGCTACTGCTCTTTTACCAAGTTTTGGTTTTACTAGGGAACTTATACAGTATGATAGAAGCAATTTAGTCAAGACTCCAGCAGATGTTTATATGGTTGCTGGGGCTATTTTATATGATTTAAAATTACTATTTAAAAAAAGAGGTATTCGTTATAAATCTAAAAAATTTGCAAAAATTTATGGACTTCGTCCAACACATGTGTATCAAAAAACACTTGAAAATTTGGAGAAAATTAATCTTTTAAGAGAGTCAATTAAAATAGGTAAAACTGCAATTATAAGCGAACCATCAAAATTAATTAGTCCAACAGAAGTTTATGAACTTGCCATTCGTTTAGAAAAAGAGTTAGTTTTGATATTGGATTATTATGGTATAGGACATGAAAAACATGACGATAGTATTGATTTAGATGTTAATATTGTTCCAGGTGATGTCTATTTTAGAATGCAAAAAATATCACTTATGTTTGATGTTCTAATGGCTGAGGAGTATACTCCAAGTGATAGTTACGTTCAAGCGTATGCAATAAGCAAAAAAGTTAAAAAAATATTATTGCATTTTAATAAAACTATTAAACAAATTGTTATCGAGAATGATAATTTAGAGAGGCAAATTCAACCACGTGATGTTTTAAGTAGTGCATCTAAGTTTTTAGAACTTATTCAGATAATGAAAAAAAGATTGAATATAAAATCTGCTAATCTTGTGATAGAGAAACAAAAAGATATTTCACCAGCAGATGTGTACAATGGCCTGCGACTTATTCGATCAGAGTTGAATCTTTTAATGATTAATTTTGGAATAGATGCTTTTATAGAAGATATAGACAAAGTAGATAAAAAAATTCCATCAGATGTTAATAAATTAATTACTAATTCTTATGAAAATCTGAATAGTTTGATGCAATGATTAAAAATTCATTAGCAACTAAAATTGCTGTTGCAACATTTGGTGTAGCATTTGTTGCGATTATTTTACTCTCTTTGTTCGCATATGATAGTACTAAACAGATAGTAAAAGAGAATATGCTTGAGAATATTAAGAGAAATATTGATTCAGAATCTAAGGTACTTTTATTTCGTACGAAAGATGTGAAAAATGATATTTTGAGAATATCAGTGTCAACTGAAGTATCTGGACTTATGCGTGGTTGGTTTGGTAGCGGTTATGATATGCAAGAGAATGTATCTTTAGTGACTTGGAAAAAAAGAACAAAAAGATTATTTAGTACAATGATGCAAGAGAAAGATTATTATGTTCAGGTACAAATAATTATGGCAAATTCAGATGGTACTGAATATATAAGACTAGATAGAAAAAATGGAAAAGTAGTAAGTACTAAACAGAAGAACTTGCAAAATAAAGGTCAAAGAGATTATGTGCAAAGAGGTTTTGAATTAAAAGATGGAGATGTATACATAAGCAGCACTGAGTTAAATAAAGAGCATGGAAGTATTACTCTTCCATATCTTCCTGTGATACGAGCAATTACTCCATTAGTTAATGACAAGGGTAGATTGTTCGCAATTTTAGTAATTAATATTGATGTGAATGTTTTAAATAAATCTCTTATTTTGCAACAAAATAGGGATAGTAATTTTTTTATTGCTAATAGCGATGGAAGTTATTTAATTAATTATGATAATACAAAACTTTTTGGAGCAGATTTAGGTCATGCTAATAGATTACAAAATGATTTTGAATTAAAAGATTATTTAAATTCAGCTGAAAAAATAGATTTTGAATATTATGATGATAATTTAGCAGTTGCTATGAAAAAAGTTTTTTATGATTTAGATAATGAAGAGAATTATTGGGTTCTTGGAATGAAAAGTTCATCTTTAAATATTGACAAAAAAATAGAATCACTTCGTATTAAATGGCTGATTATTATATTTGCAATAAGTTTTTTTATTGCACTTCTAAGCGCATTTGTTGTATCTAAAATGACAAAACATTTAAGAGAACTTACTCGCTTGGCAAAATTGATTGGTCGTGGTGAGAATGTTGATTTAAATATTAATAGTAATGATGAGGTTGGTGTATTATCTCATACCTTACATACTACACTTAGTAGATTAAAAGAATCAAAATCAAAATTGTCTGAGTTTGCTAACTCTCTTGAAGAAGAAGTTGCTAAAAAAACTAAAGAGTTGCAAGATGTAAATGATTCTTTAGAGGAGATAGTTTCAGAGCAATTGAGTGAAGTTCGTAAAAAAGATAAGATATTAATTCATCAATCACGTCTTGCTTCCATGGGTGAGATGATAGGAAATATTGCACATCAGTGGAGACAACCATTAAATGCACTTAGTATTAATATACAAAATACTCAAATGATGTATGAGAGTGGTAATCTTACTGCTGAGTATGTTGAAAAAAATACACAAAAATCATTATTTTTCATAAATAAAATGTCGGCAACTATCGATGATTTTCGTAATTTTTTTAAACCAGATAAAGCAAAAGAGTCTTTTGTTGTATCAGAAATGATTAAACAAGCTCAACTTGTCGTAGAAGAGTCATTAATTAGTAGAGGTATCTCTTTATATATTAAAGGTGAGTTAGATGTAAAAGCAAATGGTTATAAAAGTGAGTTTTCTCAGGTTATTTTAAATATCATTAATAATGCAAAAGATGCACATAAAAGTAACGCTTCTAGTGAGCCATTCATAAAAATAGATATTAAAATTGATAAAGAACATATTTTTGTGGAGATAAGAGATAATGCAGGTGGTATAGAAGAAGAGGTGTTTGAAAAAATATTTGATCCATATTTTACAACTAAAGATGATGATGGCGGTACAGGTATTGGTTTGTATATGAGTAAAGTTATCATGGAAAAAATGGATGGTGAAATTTACGCTGAGAATTTTGAAGATGGAGCAAAATTTGTTGTCACTATGCTAAGTAGAAAAGAGTGAATGTAAACTTTTGTTAAACGTGCAGATAAAGCTTTATATTAAGCAAAAGAAGATGGAAAAAATTGTTTTATATTTATTTTTGGTTTTGTTCTTCTTGTTATAGAGTATGAATACGAACTAGGTATAATTGAATTAGTATTAGTTATACTAATACTTTTTAAATAAAAAACTGACAAATATTAGGAGATATTATATCGTGTATAAAAAAATATATTTAATTACTGATGAGGAACAATCATCAACTAAGCTCAATAATTTAATTGAACATATTAAAGCTCAATATAAAATAATTTCTGAAGTACATTCTCATATGGATATTTTTGAGAGTAGTCTTGATAATGAACTATATCTACTCTATGCAGGTGACGATAAGATAAAAATATTTTTTAAAAATCACTTAAATTCAGATATTAATATAGCAATTATTCCAAATGAAAATGCCACTTCAGCTATGAAAAACTATGGTATATCCAAAGATATATTCGAATCCCTAGAAGATGCTTTTAATCAAGAGCTTCTTAGTGAGATAGATCTTTTGATGTGTAATGAGCTTATAACATTTAACAATATAGTTATTGGTAATATGCACGGGATGGATAAGTTAGATTTGAATGAAAATAATAAGTGGCAGAAAATAAAATCTTTTTTCGATAATCTAAAGAATATAAAATTTAAAAGCTACACCTTAACTACATCAAAAGATCATAAAATAAAAACTGCAGCATCAGGTATAACTATCTTAGAACATACCGTAAAGGTTGAAGAATCATCATTTAGTGATGTACTTTCAATTCATGATGGTAAACTGAATGCTTTTATATTAGCACCAACTTCACTTTTTTCATATCTTTGGTATTTAATATCAATCTTTTTTTATCAAAAGGTGTCTATTGGATCTTTACCAAAAAGCTTAGGTTTTGTTAAAACTTCAAATCTTACTATAGGTTCTAATGAACCTATAGATTATATGTTAGATGGCGCTCTTCTTAGTTCAAAAGAGATTGAATTACTTGCATTTCAAGATGCTATAAAGATTCATCTAGGACGTTCTTTGATTGAAAAAGTGAAAAATAAAAATAATATAATTGAAGAAAAGGATACTATAAAAGTAAATTCACTTCCAGTTGGTGAGATGAACAATATTTTGATTGACGAGAGGCTTCCATTATTTAAAAAAGCTAGTGAAGATGATTTTAAAGAGCTGTTTTTCAGTCTTAGATCTAGTGCAAAATTTTCTTATGTGTTTTTAGTTCTTATGATTTTAAGTACGCTCCTTGCAACTACAGGGTTATTTGCAAATTCAGCTCCAGTAATTATAGGCGCTATGATATTAGCTCCTCTTATGGCTCCTCTTATATCGCTTGCTATGGGTGTTATACGCGCTGAAAATATGCTTATAGAAGAAAGTTTTAAAACATTGGCAATAGGCATAGGAATGGCTTTGTTGTTTTCAGCTATTTTCGCATTTTTTATACCCTTGCAGCAGATAACATCAGAGATGCAAGGAAGATTAAATCCAACTTTGCTTGACTTGATGGTGGCAGTACTCTCTGGTATAGCTGGAGCTTATGCAACATCAAAAGAGGAAATTACAAAATCCTTAGCTGGAGTAGCTATAGCCGTTGCTCTTGTTCCTCCGTTAAGTGTTGCTGGAATTGGTATAGGTCTTGGTAGTTTTGATGTTATTTATGGCTCTTTTTTACTTTTTGCAACAAACTTTATAGGAATTACACTTAGTGCGGCACTCACATTTATAGTCTTAGGTTATTCACCTGTTACAAAGGCTAAAAAAGGACTTTATTATACTACTGCACTTTTGGTAGTTATTACAATTCCATTGGTTCTCTCTTTTCGTGACATAGTTTTAAAAAATAACTATTTAACCTCTTTAGAAAGCATTAGAACAATTATTTTAAATCAAAAGAGAGTTGAACTTAATATTCACGATGTGAAATTTGATAATGATTTATTAGTTATAGATTTGCAGAGCATATCAAGTAAACCTCTTACACACGGTGAATATAAAATTATCAAAGAAAGTTTTGAGAAAAAGCTTGGGAAAAGAGTTATACTAGAGGTAAGTCCAAAGATTATAGTTCGTTAACTAAAACTTTTTAAAACTTAAGAATAGTGCAAAAAATAGTTTAGATAATAAACTTTTTGTAAAATTCTAGTAAAAGAGAGATATAATTTATAAAAATTTCTCTCTTTTTTTAAGTGCTTTCAATTTCAAGGTAAATATATGAAAAATATAAATAGTATATCAAGAAGAGCGTTTGTTAAGGGAGTTGTAGCTTCAGGAACTTTACTTTATGGTATGAACTTAAATGCTCGTTCAAATATTAAGCAAAGAGAAAAAACAGTCGAACTCAGAGGAAGAGAATTTCATTTAAGCATTGATAAAATTGCTGTGAATATTACAGGAAATCCCTCAATTGCTACAGCTGTAAACTCTATGCTTTCTGGCCCGACGTTACGCTGGAGAGAGGGTGATGATATAATCATACATGTAACTAATAATTTAAATGAACCATCTTCTATTCATTGGCATGGGATTATTTTACCATATCAGATGGACGGAGTTCCAGATATAAGTTTTGCAGGTATTGCGCCAGGGGAGACTTTTATATATAAGTTTAAAGTAGAGCAAAGTGGAACTTATTGGTATCATTCTCATTCTGGTTTTCAAGAGCAAACTGGTATTTATGGTGCTATTATTATTGATCCAATAGAAAAAGAACCTTTTATCTTTCATAAAGATTATGTTGTGGAACTTTCAGATTGGAGTGATGAAAAACCTAAGAATATATATCGACATCTTAAAATATCGAGTGATTACTATAATTTTAAGCAAAGAACTTTGGGTGATCTTGTCTTAGAGATTCAAGATCAGGGAATAATTAATACATTTGAAAAACGTAAAATGTGGAATGAGATGAGAATGTCAGAAAGGGACTTGTCAGACGTAACAGGTTATACATATACATATCTTATAAATGGTCAAAATCCTGCCTCTAATCTTAATTTTTCTTTCAAAAAAGGGGAAAAAATAAGATTGAGGTTTATAAATAGTTCTGCCATGACATATTTTGACATTCGTATCCCTGGTTTGAAAATGACTGTTGTTGCTGCTGATGGTGGATATATAGAGCCAGTATTAATTGATGAATTTAGAATAGGTGTTGCAGAGACTTATGATGTAATTGTTGAACCAAAAGAAGATGGAGCTTATGCTATTTTTGCTCAAGATATTGATAGATCAGGATACGCATTTGCATCTTTGTCAAGTGAGAATAATCTTGTTGCAAAGGTACCTCTTATGGATTCTTTACCAATTCTTACAATGGTAGATATGGGTATGGGTATGCACATGATGGAAAATATGGAAAATATGGAAAATATGGAAAATATGGAAAATATGGAAAATTCGCCATCTATTGAGAAGCCTATTCCAATTACACCACTTAAAAATAAACCATCTGCGATGAAAGCAAAAAATCCACAATATAGGTTAGATGATCCAGGCGTGGGTTTGCGTGAAAATGGTCGAAAAGTTTTGACTTATGCAGACCTTAAATCTTTAAATGCAACAAAATATAATAGGTACCCAGATAGAGAAATTGTACTACATTTAACTGGTAATATGCAAAGATATATATGGTCCATAAATGGTATAAAATATGCAGATTCTATGCCTTTGCAATTTATTTATGGTGAGCGATTACGTATAACCTACATTAATGATACTATGATGAATCATCCAATGCACCTACATGGTATGTGGAGTGATGTTGAGACAGGTGAAAATATCGTAGCAAGAAAACATACTGTGAATGTTCAACCTGGATCTAAAATTAGTATTAGAGTTAATGTGGATGCTTTAGGAAAATGGGCTTATCATTGTCATATGCTTTATCACATGTTAGGTATGTTTAGAAAAGTTGAAGTAGTACAAGGAAAAATATCATGAAAATATTATTTATAAAAATATTTTTAGTGCTAGGTTTAACATTGCCACTCATGGCAGAAATGAACGATGACCCACTTATCGCCACACTTAATGTAAATAACTTGGAACTTCAAAATAGAAATCCAAATAGTGTGGCATGGGATATTTTCGGATGGGCAGGTTATGATGAAAATAAAATCTATTTTTATACAAGTGGAGATAAGCAAAATAATAGTGTATCTAACACTCAAAATCAGTTTTTATATGCGCATTCAATAGCTCCATATTGGGATATTCAAATTGGTTTAGGTCGTGATACTTATGGCTCAAATAATAAAAATTGGGGAGTGGTTGCTCTGCAAGGGTTGGCTCCATATTTTTTTAATACAAAAGCAGCTTTACTTTTTGCTTCTGATGGAAATATTGGTTTAAGATTAGACCTAGATTATGATTTGCTTATAACACAAAAATTGATTTTTACACCAAGTTTTTCTTCAGATTTTTATACAAAAAATGCACAAAAAGTTTCACTTGGAAGTGGACTTTCAAATGTTACTTTAGGTGTAAGACTTAGGTATGAGATAAGAAGAGAGTTTGCTCCATATATTGGTGTTGAATGGACGAAAAATTTCACTAATACAAATAGATATGATCCACTTAATGATGCCTATATTGTTGTAGGGTTGAAATATTGGTTATAAGTTATCTTGCTTATATTTGAAACTTTTCTTTTTTTATGAATATTTTATAGTAGTACAATTGTAGCAAGTCCAAGAAAACTAAAAAAGCCAACTATATCTGTTACAGTTGTTAGTAATACTGTAGAACCAATAGCTGGATCTATTCCAGCACGTTTTAATCCAAGTGGGATAATTGCACCAAAAAAACCAGCTGATAGAAGATTTATTATCATAGATATGGCGATAACCATTCCAAGTAATGGAATATCGAACCATATATATGCAACTATTCCCATAATAGCCGCAAATATTAATCCATTTGATATTGAGATTAAAATTTCTTTACGAATAGTCTCTTTTGCATCTTTAGGAGCAATGTCTCCGAGTGCAATTTGACGTACTGTAACTGTTAAAGATTGAGTTCCAGCATTACCACCCATTGAGGCAACAATTGGCATTAGTACCGCTAGTGCTACAAGAGATTGTATTGTGTTGTCAAATATACCAATCACAATTGATGCTAAAATTGCAGTAATTAAATTAATTCCGAGCCAAATTGCTCTATCTTTTCCAATAGCAAATAGGCTTTCTTCTTTCTCTGAAGTTTCTTTGACACCAGCAAGGTTATAAATTTGTTCAGTTGCTATCTTTTCAACCATACTATAAACTCTATCTGAACTTATACTACCAACCAATTTATTATTATGGTCGACAATTGCCATTGAAGAAATATTATAATTTCGCATAAGTTCAGCAACTTTTTCTAAATTTTCATGGTCTGAAATTTGCAGATTATCTAAATTTTCATTTAAAATAGTTTTATATTTTAGTGTTGAGCCTAGTAAAATCAAATCTTCTAAAGAAATAGAACCAAGATACTCTTTATTATCGTTAACAATAAATACTTGATTAATATTATCAATTTTTTTTTCTGATTTTAGCTTTTTGAGTCTATGAATGGACTCTCCAACTGTTTCATCTATTCTAGCTTGAAACAAGTTGACCTGCATCCAAGCACCAGCTTCAGTAGTATTATAAGATTTTATTGTTTCAATACTCTCTCTAGCATTATCTGAAAGAGTCTCCATAACTTCAGTTGCTCTTTTACTATCTATGACTGATATCTCTTTTATTAATTCAGCAGCATCATTTGTATCAAGGCTTTCAGCCATCTCTGTAACATCTTTTATCTCAATAACATCAAGTACATTTCCAATTTGGTCTTGTTTGGATTTGAGCATAACTTCTGCTAGTAGTTCATTTGGAATATGTTGTATTAGTTGAGAATAAAGTTCTCCATCATTAGCTTGAACATCTTTAAGCATTAATGCCATATCGTATGGATACATTGTTGTATCTGTTTGTATAAAAGTTAAAATATACTCTTTATTTAATGTTCCATCTTCATGCAACCACTCTTGTGTTTTCATGTATATCCCTAAAGTTATTTGGTATTAAAATGTGTGGATAATATTTATACCGATTATGTTAATTATGTTATTATATCCAAAATATAATTTTACAATTAAATACAATATTAGTGTTTGTAATTTTAGGAGAAATTGTGAGAAGATTGATTTTCATGATGTTATTTTTAATAATGTCAGTGTATGGTGCTACAATTGATATCACATACTTCGAAGGTGATGGACTTATCTCTAAATATGAAACATTGTCTAAAAATATAGTAACTAAAGTTCCTACAACTAATGAGCAAAAAACAAGACTTAGGTTTGAAAGTGCACTTATAAGTAAAATTCAGTCTCTGTTGACAAAAAAGTCTGTAGTTCCTTCAATAAATGTGGATGTATTAGGTAAAAAAAGTGTACCTTTAAAAATTTTTTATCAAAAAATTTCTGAGTATATAGAACTGAAATATAAAGTTAAAATGCTTGAAAATAGAAATAATGAGTTGCAAGAAAGATTATTGTATCTTAAATCTCAAATAGAGGGTTTACTGGCTGAACAAAAAGATAAATTTCCAAGCTTGATGCTTCAGTACAGTTATTATAAATTGGAGCAAAAACAGAATAATCAAAATATAAAAATAATTCAATCATATTTAATAAATGTTAAACCTATTTTTTTTAATTCAATTGAATATATTAGCGCAGATATAAATCTTATTAAAAATGAGTTATTACAGGTAGAAGAAGATTATAAAAAGCTTGAAAAACAAAAGTTGTCTCTAAATATATCAAAAGAGCGTGAATTACTAGTAAAAGAGAGTATTGGAAAGAGATTGTCTTCTGATATTGACCGCTATGAAAAAGATATTTTAGAAATAAAGTCTAAAAAATTCAATCTATTAGCACAACTAATATTGTTGTATATTCAGCAGAAGGATACAAAAGAGAGTTATGCTCTTTTTAAAGAAATTGGGATAATTGTCAAAAATATTAGTAAAAATGGGCCAAATTATGATGTTAATAAAGAGTTTATTGAAGAGTTAATAATCAATAAATTTGGTGCTACATCTTTGCTTGTTAATAATACACAAAAAAGTGTAGAAGATGGAATTGAGTTATTCTTAAAATCTATGATTAAACCGCTTTTTATTTATAATGAACAGCCTGTCTCAACAATTGATATTTTGAAAGTAGTAATTATATTTGTAATAGGCTTTTTTTTAGCACGACTTTATAGACGTAGAGTGATGTTTATGAAGAAAAGATGGCCAAATATGAGCTTAATGTCACTTAAACTATTTTCTAATGTTGGATATTACTTTATTGTTATGATTACTATTTTTATAGGTTTATCTAGTGTAGGAATAGATTTTAGCTCTATCTCTATGATTGCAGGAGCTTTATCTATTGGTATAGGTTTTGGACTACAAACAGTTGTATCTAACCTAGTTGCTGGAATTATACTGATGTTTGAAAGGAGTATTAGAATTGGAGATCTTATACAAATAGATGATGTCTTAAAAGGTAGCGTTACTGATATGCGTATACGTTCTACAACATTAAGAACATTTGATGGAATTGATATTGTTATACCAAATTCATCATTTATTCAAAATAATGTTATTAATTGGACACTTGAGGATTCAATTCGAAGATTACATATCCCTTTTAGTGTAGCTTATGGTAGTGATATAGATCATGTGGAAGAAGTAGTTTTACAAGCATTAAGAACAAGTGATTTAATTTATGAGAAAGATGATATAGAACGTCAACCAACTATAAGACTAGAACTAATGGGTGCTAGCTCTTTAAATATGGAACTATTAGTTTGGATTGATGCTTCGAAAAAAATTGTGCCTCTTAAGAGTGATTTTTTAATTATGATCTATAATGCACTGAAATCTAATAAAATAGAGATACCTTTTACTCAAATGGATGTTAGGATAAAAGAGTTACCAGTTATGAATGATAAAGTAATTATAAATGATTAATCCAGCTCAGGCGAAATATTACTTTTTTTATATAGCAACAACAATAATAATAGTAGCTGGCTTAAAAGCTGCTAGTGAAGTAGTAATAATTCTTCTACTTTCTATCTTTATGGCAACAATTTTTACAGCATTTTTAGAGTTTTTAAGAAGTAATGGAGTTCCAAAAATTATAGCCTATTTTATATCTACAATAATGTTTATTGCAGTATTGATATTATTGATTTTTATATTTAACCACTCATTAAATGATTTTATTGTTAGTTTGCCATCATATGAAGAAAAAATAAAAACGTTAATTTTTAATAGCATAAATATATTAGATCAATATGGTGTCGTTCTTGAAAAAGATGAAATAGCAAAAGTTCTTGACATGAACTATTTTGCTAAAGTTGTCACAAATATTTTAGGTGGGATTGGTACATTTTTTTCTAAATTTATACTCATTATTATAGGTGTTAGTTTTATTATTGCAGAATCTAAATCATTTGAAAAAAAATTACTTTTAATATTTAAAAATGATATTAGCAAATTAATGAGTTTTAGACTATTTTCACATAATATGCAAAAATATTTTATTGTTAAAACATTTACAAGTTTTTTAACTGGTTTAATCATTACTATATTATTATTTTTATTTGGCGTAGACTATCCGATTCTTTGGGGTATTTTAGCATTTTTATTTAACTTTATACCTATTATAGGTTCTATTATTGCCTCTGTTCCTGCTATATTGTTGTCTTTAATAAATCTTGATATTAATACTACTCTATGGCTTATTTTTATTTATGTAGTTGTAAATATCTCTATTAGCAATATGCTTGAACCAAAACTTATGGGAAGAGAGCTTGGACTCTCGCCAATGGTTATATTTTTTGCATTAATTTTTATTGGATGGACACTAGGAGCTGCTGGAATGTTTTTAGCTGTTCCTATTACAATGACTCTAAAAATAGCATTTGAAACAAGTAATAGTACAAAATGGATTGCTATATTACTTTCTGATTTATCACAGATGAAAAATATTAGTACCAATAAGTAATTTGGATAGGAAGTAAAAATGGCAGAAGTATCATCTTTTAATCGAAAAAGAATGTTAATCACTGGAAAGAAATTTATAAAAGCAAAATCATTTGGTGGAGTGCTTCTTTTTATTTCAGCAGCTTTGGCAATGTATTTAGCTAACTCATCTTTGTCTAGTTACTATTTTAATCTATTACAATCTCCATTTATCGCTGGATTTTCAAATTTAATTTTTAGCATGGATGCAAAAATGTTTGTGAATGATGCTTTAATGACGATATTTTTTCTTCTTGCCGGACTTGAGATAAAACGTGAAGTATCAATAGGAGAGCTGTCGTCATTTCGTTTAGCGGCATTTCCAATTATTGGAGCATTTGGTGGTATGGTTATACCTGCTGCAATATATCTTCTTTTTAATTTTAATGGCTATAGTGAAGGATTTGGTATTCCAATGGCAACTGATATAGCTTTCGCATTGGCTATATTAATATTATTTGGAAATAGAGTTCCAATTTCGTTAAAACTTTTTCTTATTACACTAGCTGTTGTTGATGACATTGGTGCTGTAATTATAATAGCTCTTTTTTATACAAATTCATTAAATCTTACAGGTTTATTTTTATCTATCATTACATTTACATTAATGATAATATTAAATCGTAGTGGGGTAAAATCTCTTTTATCATACATGGGTCTAGGCTTTTTTTTATGGAATTGGTTTCATATGACCGGTATTCATGCTTCAGTTTCTGGGATAATACTTGCATTTACAATACCTATTAGAGCATCTATTTCAACAACCGCTTTTGTAAGGAGGCTTAAACTTCGTCTAAATTATTTTGAGTATTTAGAACAAACAAAGAATGAAAAATTAATTTCAGAGAAGCAAATTGGTGTTTTAGATATTATGGGTAATACTTACGATTCCGTACAATCTCCACTATTAAGGCTAGAGCATAATCTTATTCCTATTAGCTCTTTCATTATAATACCACTTTTTGCTTTTTTTAATGCAGGACTAGCTATATCTAGTATCTCAACATCAATATTTCATCCAATAAGTATGGGGATAATTATTGGACTTGTTATTGGAAAACCATTAGGTATATTTATCGCTGTATATTTTTCACACTATTTTAATATTGCTTACAAGCCAGATACACTAAGGTGGAGAGATATATTTGGTGTTAGTTTACTTGGTGGAGTAGGTTTCACTATGTCAATATTTATAGGAGATATTGCTTTTTCTAATCCTATATTTATAGATTTGTCAAAGGTATCTGTAATTATTGCATCTAGCATTAGTGGACTTTTAGGGGGAATATGGCTGTTAATTGTTGTGAACTCAAACAGATAGATTGTTTGTAAAATCTAATATAGTTTTACAAGAAGTCTAATACAAAAAAGAGTATAATCGCTAAAAAAAAGGACTTATTTGAAGCAATATTTTACAATGGAAAAAGCTCATATTTTCATAAAATTTTTTATTACATTATTCCTTTTTATCTCAGTAAAAGATATTAACTCAATAATTTCATTTTCTACACTAGCAGTAGCTCTTTTGGAGTTTATTATTATTCTTGAATTAATCAGAATGCTTGTAGAGTTTCTATTTAGTGATGATAATCGAATAAAGCTACGGTTTATGATAGATTCAACAATAATTTTTTTCATACGCGACATAATGTTGATTGTAAATGACAAGTTTGATATGATGAAAATAAGTTCAATATTAGTCATTATAGCTGTACTTTTTATATTTAGAATACTCTCAATGAAATACAGCCCTTTTAATATGGAGTGAAAAAAATCTGTTTTTATTCTATATCATACTCAGCATTTAGTTCTCTTATATTACTATGCTCTAGTGAAGCATCCTGAAAATAATCAATATATTCATCGGCGATAAATGAGTTGTCATTATTGGCTATGTGAAAAACTGCATCTCCTTCTTGAACTAGAGGAATTTGACTTTTACCAATAATAATTCCATCATATTGTGCTTTTAATTCAAAACTTTTTTCATTAAGCGGTTTATCAATAAAAGCGATGATTTCATCTTTTTTAACCATATCTCCTAGTGCTTTTATGGTGCGTAACATACCACTATCTAAGGCACGTACCCAACTACTTTTGTTTAATATTAAAGGATTGGCATGGAATTTTTTCTTAGTTTCTGGAAGCATACTTAATGCTTTTAATACATTTATAACGCCTTTAACACCAATCTTTATTGATTTTTCATCAAATCTCAGTGCTTCTCCAGCTTCATAGAGTAAAACAGGAACACCAATTTCTTGAGCTTCAGAACGAAGTGAACCATCTCTAAGCTCAGAGTGCAATACCACTGGCGCTTCAAATGCTTTTGCTAACATCAATGTCTGATTAGATTTTATATTTGTGCGTATTTGAGGAAGGTTTGAACGATGAATTGCTGCTGTATGCAAATCAATACCATAATTACACTTTTCAACTATTTCACTAAAAAATATCTTTGCAATGCGTGCTGCAATAGAGCCTTTTGTTGAACCTGGAAAACTTCTATTTAAATCTCTCCTATCTGGTAAGTAACGAGACAATGTATTTAAACCATATACATTTACTACTGGTACAAGTATTAAGGTGCCTTTTAATTTTTTTAAAATTGAGAGTTTTTTAATTCGCCTTATAATTTCAATACCATTTAGTTCATCACCATGAATAGCAGAACTCACAAAGACAATTGGACCATCTTTTTTACCTGAAATCACTTCAACAGAGATTGAAGCAGGAAGATTATAAAGTTCAGGCAATCTAATTTCAATATTTTCAGTAGAACCTCTTGTAATATTAACACCATTTATTTTTAATATGCTACTAATTATATATCCTTAAACATTCAAATTGAATTATAATATTCACTACTATTATAGTACAATATTATCACAAATTTATTCAAAGATATTATTATGGTTAATAAAATTATTGGAAGGAATGAGTACGTTTCAATACCAAAACTAAATTTTTTTAATATAAAAGCAAAAATTGATACAGGCGCGTATTCGTGTTCTATTCATTGCAGTGAAATTCACTTAAATGCTGATGGAACTGTTCAATTTAATCTTTTAGATAATTCGCATGAAGATTATACTGATAAAAAAATTGTTGTTCCAATTTCAAATATAAAAAAGGTCAAAAGTTCAAATGGAACAATTGAAGAGCGTATATTTATTGAATTGGAGATAGAAATTTTTGGAAAACTATATTTAACTGAACTATCATTAACAGATAGAAAAGATATGAAGCTTCCAATGTTACTTGGACGTAAGTTTTTAAAAAAACGTTTCATAGTAGATGTATCATTAAAGTATCAAACACTAAATAAGGAATAAAACTATGAAAGTATATATTTTATCAAGAGGTCCAGACCTATACTCAACAAGAAGATTAGTTGAAGCTGCTGAAGCACGTAAATGGGATGTTCGCGTTATTGACTATCTTAAATGTAGTATTGAGATAATGAAAGGTGAACTTAAAGTAACCTATAATGGGGAGATGATTGATAAACCAGATGCAATTATTCCACGTATTGGTGCTAGTCGAACATTTTATGGTACTGCCATGGTTCGTCATTTTGAAATGATGGATGTATTTAGTGTTACTGGTTCACTTGCTATTTCTCGTTCTAGAGATAAACTCAGAAGTCTACAGATACTTTCTACATATGAAGTTGATATGCCAAAAACTGTTTTTGCTTCAAATAAATCTGATGCAAAGGATATTATAAAGCTTAGTGGTGGGACTCCTTTAGTCTTGAAAATTCTTGAGGGAACTCAAGGAGTTGGAGTGGTTTTAGTAGAGACACAAAAAGCTGCTAAATCAGTATTAGATGCTTTTTACGGTATGAATGTGAATCTTCTTGTTCAAGAGTTTATTGAAGAAGCTGGTGGTGCTGATATTAGAGCTATAGTTGTAAATGGTGAGGTTGTTGGTGCTATGAAGAGACAAGGTGCAGATGGAGAGTTTCGTTCAAATTTACATCAAGGTGGAAGTGCAACACTTCATAAATTAACTAGAAAAGAAAAATCAACAGCAACAGCAGCTGCAAAAGCAATGGGATTAGGTGTTTGTGGTGTTGATATGATTCTTTCTAAAAGAGGGCCACTAGTAATGGAAGTTAACTCTTCACCAGGACTAGAAGGTATTGAAAAAGCTACAGGTCTTGATATAGCAGGAAAAGTTATGGAATATATTGAAGCTAATGTAACTACTAATACTCTTACAAAGAAAAAACGAGTACCAAGAGATAAAATTGGTGTCTAATATAAGTACTATTAATAGAGTATTATTAGGAAAGAGATGAAAAATGTTTTATCCAACTTTGTACTATTAACAATACTTTTTTTAACCCCTTTATTTAGTAGTAGCAGTGTAGAAGCGAATGTATCTAAATTATCTTATGAAAATATATTTTTAAATAATTCAAATATTTTTTTAAAAGAAATTAAACAACGTAGGGAACTTGAATTATTAAATAAAGAGTTAAAAAGCTTGCGTAAGAGCATGTCTAACAATAAAGAAGAAACATTAGATATTGAAGATAGAAAGCATATCATTGAATCAAGAATTCAAGTATTATCATTAAAGCATCAAGATATTTACAAAAATATTACAAAAATAACTGTAGCAAATGAACCATATAATATTTTTAATTTTTTTTCAAAAAAACCGTTAAAAGAGGCTGATTATGCTATAAAAAAATTAATGAAAATTCAAGAGCAGTATCAGGTTGCATTGAGTGGTATTAAGGAATATATTAAAAAAACAAAGGACAAAATAGAGATTACTGAGGGATATAAACTTAAGAAGAGGTATAAAAATAACTATATTGTTGCGTTAAATGATAAGCGTTTTGTTGAAGGTTTTAAAACTCTTTTAGAACAACAGTATGAACATCTCTTAGAACAGAGAAATAGTATAGGAAAAGATTATTTTGATTACAGAGATAACGTCATAATTAAACATTTGGTTGCACTTTCAATTATTATACTAACCTTTATGATAGCTTTTTTTCTAAAAAGGGTTGTTAATCGTTACATAAAAGAAGATGACCGTCAATTTATGTATAATCGCACTATTAGCTCAGCCGCTGCATTTATTATTCTTGCGATTATTCTTATTAATTATTCAGAAAATATTATTTACTCATTAACAGTTTTAACTTTTATAGGTGCTGCAATTATAATTGCAACACGAGAATTTTCTCTTAACATAGTTGCATGGGTATATATTAATATTGGAAGTTCTATAAAAGTTGGTGATAGGGTATTAATTCCACATGAAACAAAATATTATTATGGCGATATTATCAATATTTCTCCCATAAAAATTACTCTGCTAGAGGCGTATGATTTTAGCTCAACTAAAGAGGCTATTAATGCAGGAAGAATTATTTTTATACCAAATAGTTACATATTTTCACATGCTATTATAAGTTATAATCATCAATCTAATACAATGGTATATGACTATATGACTATTAACTTTACGCTAGATAGTAATTTACAAAATGCTGAACAAATTGTTAATGAGGTATTAAAAGAGGAAACAGAACTTTATTTTGAAAGTGCTAAACAGGAATTTATTCAGTTAAAGAAACGCTATGATATTAAACAGCGTACTATAGAACCAGAGGTTCAATTTAGCATGAATACTACTTCAACAGCTATTAAAATGACAATATGGTATATGGCACCAATAAAAAAATTAGGTTATGTTAAAAATAGAATATTACAAGCACTTATAAGGAGAGTAAACAGTACTGAAAATGTCTATTTTTCAAAAAAGACTAAAACAATTAAGGAATCAAATGAAGATGTATCTGAATCTTAAGAATGAAAACAGTACTGATTATCTTATTGTAAATATATTTATTTTGATTGTGTTTGCTATAAATTTGAATGCTCAAGAACGATGTAATACCAAACAGATTATAGGATCTAGTGCTTTTATAACTTTGCCACAAATTGGAATTGTAAATATTAAGTCTAAAGTTGATACTGGTGCTCGTACCTCATCTCTACATTGTTCTGAAATTTTAATTGATACTACAAAAAAATGGGTTACATTTGTACCTTTAAATAGAATAAAAAGTATCAAAATGCCTATAAGTAAAATTACTGCTGTTAAAAGTTCAAATGCTTCTGTTGAAAAACGTGCATTTGTAAAATTGAATGTCATTATTAATAACTGTTTATATACAGCAGAGTTTTCACTAACTAATCGTACAGGGATGAGGTATCCGGTACTTTTAGGGAGAAGCTTATTAAAAAATAATTTTATTGTTGATGTCTCTTTTTTAAACGTAGGTCAAATATAGAATTATTTTTTTAGTAGATCTCTGTTTTTTGGATTTGCCATTAATGCAGCCATTGACATATCGATACTACCATTAGACTCTTTTGGACGTGGCGGAGCTATATTTACAAAAATTGGAGTCTCTTCTACTATAAGTTGCATTACAGCTAAAACTGGTAAAGTTACTATACTTCCAAAGTTTTCAGAACCAAATCCAGCTTCAAATGATATAAATCCTGCATCTAGTCTAGTTGATTCAAAAGTATAACCAGCTAGAAAAAATAGAGTAATTTGATTTAGAGTCTCTTTAATGTGATCTGGAAGGGGAGGGTTGAACTCAACATTTTCTAATTTACATACAAGACCAAAGTTTTGCTCTTTACCAAGTAAATAGCCCACAAGCTCACTAATATGGTTTTCCATATATTTTGTAAATGTTCTGTCTTTCATCATATCTGCTAACATGAATGTATTATACCATTTTGTATTTCTAAAAAACCTATTAAAGTGTTCATTAGGGCAAATTTTTTAAAATTTTTTACTTCATTTTCTTTTATAGAAGCTTTAATTAAAAATTTTTCATCAATTAAGCGTGCTCTTGTTGTTCCATTAAGTAGTGGTAAAGCTGGTGTTAACCAATATTTTCCATCATAAAAAGCGATATTTGCTACTGTTGTATCTGTGACTAGAGAGTTTTTTATAATTAATATATCGTCTGCATTTTTTCTCTGTTTAAAAAGGTTGTTAAGATTTTCACGGTTAGCAAACTTATAATTATAATTTAAAGTATCTGCTCGAAGCATTTGAAGTGACTTGATAGATGGTTGTTTGTATGGTAAATATTCAATAGATTCTATAGTTTGTGAATAGATTATTCTAACACGCCAAACTCCTATCTGTGGAGGATTTAAATTTAACTTTATATCTTTACCACATGAATGTTTCATTCTATTTTTATGGTACTCTAAATATCTTATAGCTCCATCTTCTGCTCTTAGCGTCTCTAAAAATTTCATCTAATAATAGAGTTTCCATCACTATTTGCACTATGATAAATTATTGTTGAATTTAATCTTGCGTAATAGCGCATAAGAAGTTTTTGTAGTGTTGGTTCAATTGATGGTGTGAACCAAGCATTGTTACTAGTTGCAATCATTATTTTTGGATTATCTATGAATAGCTCTTTTGATGTTGCTTCATAGCAGATGGCATTTCGTAATTTATGACCTTTAATAATAAAATCAGTTGGTTTATCTGCTTTGTCATAATCTTGTGCGCCATTGAAAAAATTATTATTTATCCAATCTTTTAAGAATTTTGGAAGTGGTGTATACTCTCCAAATGGAACAAGAACCATTTTTTTAGCAATTTGCATTGTTCCATTGTTAAAAAAATATGTTGCATTGTAGATAAGTGAATTTTCAATAAATAGAGCACCAGCGATTATTGAAATAGAGTAACTTAAGCTCTTTAGTTCATTTAGTAAATCTGGCTCTTTATTTAAATATAGTGGGAAAACACTCTCAGGCAGTACAACTAGATTAAACCCATCTTTTTTTGCTAGTTTAATGTTTAATAGATTGTTGTCTATCTGCTCTTGTAGGTGAGCTGGTTGCCACTTGTGGTACTGTGAGATTTTTGTTGAAATTAATTTGATGTTTAAATCTTTTGGAGGGTCTGCTTGAGTATATTGTGGTAATAAAAAAAGAGTAAATAGTAGTGATAAAATTTTTTTAGAAAACTTGATAGATGTACTCAATATTAGTAAAGTTATCCCAAGTGTCATTGTATCTGCTGGTAATGGAGTGTTAATAAATAGCAGTTCTATTTTGAACCAGTTAAATCCAAATGGTTCGATATAGCTAAGCAGTAAAAGTATAATTGCTCTATAAAAAGGGTTTGTAAAAAATGATATAACGGTAAAAAAAAGAGAATAAGAAAGAGCAAATCCTAATATTCCTACGGGAATAAGATAACTTATATCATAGAATCTAAAGCTAAATACAATCCAATAAAACCAAAGTATACCGATGAAAAAACCGGTAAATATAATCTCTTTATGTTTAGCATTTAAAATTCTAAAAAGTGCTATAAAAGCACTAAAAAGATTTATCCACTGTACCCATTGTAAGTTTAGATTGAAGTATTCTAAGTAGATAAATAGACTAAATAGTATGGCTGTAAAAAGAGCATTAGCAATTGATGTAGGATATGTTGTAGCTTTATACAAATAGTTCACAACTATTTCTACCACTATTCTTTGCTTTGTATAGAGCAATATCTGAGCGTTTGTAAAGTAGATTTTTGTCATATTGGCAAGAGTTGTTTGCTACAGATATTCCTACTGAAATTGTTACATATTTTGATACAGTACTTTTAGTGTTTAAAATTTTAAGGTTCTCTATTGCTACTCTTATCTTATTAGCATACTCTACTGCTTTTTCTGAATTATCTTTTGAAGACATTAAAAATCCAAACTCTTCTCCACCTAATCTAAATGTCCAATCAGAGTGCCTTTTTGTATACTCTTGTAAAACATTTGCAATAGTTACTAATGTTTCATCACCCTTATCATGTCCATAAGCGTCGTTATATTGTTTAAAAAAATCTACATCAATTGAAAAGAGGTAGAGATTAATTTCATCTACTTTTATATCTTTATTATGTCTTTGAATTCTATATAATTCTGTCTCTAATACTTCATTAAATTTCCGACGATTATAAAGGTTAGTCATTGGATCTTTTACGGATAGCTCTTCGATTCTTTTTTTATCTGTAATATCTTGTCTAATAGCCGTATAACCTATCACATCGCCATTGTCATTCTGTTTTGTTGATATCGAGGCATCTACCCAATAGTAATTACCATCTTTTTTTAAATTTTTAATTTCACCGTTCCATGTTTTATTTGTCTTTATTCTTTTCCAAAGTTTTTCAAATGTCTTTTTTGGCATATCTGGATGTCTTATGATATTGTGATTTTTACCAATTAATTCCTCTTGTGTATATCCAGATATTTTACAAAATGCTTTTGATGCATGTGTAATAATTCCATTTAAATCTGTACTAGATGTGATAATATTTTCATCTATTACGTCAAGATATTTTTTTAGCTCTCTTCTTTCTTTGTCTATTGCAGGATTTATTAGTGAGTAGATAAGATATATAGCAATTACAATAAGTAAAATATCTAAAAGTAGTAGTATAAATATGTAATTGAAAAAGTTTAGGTTTTCCTCACTATTTTGTTGTAGTATTAGTGTTAAGTTATTTGTACTATCCCACAACTTATCGCTAATTTGAATGATTTGATTATTGCAAGCTACTGTTTTACAGTTTAGTAGTGACTTGAATTTTTTCCACTCTATTTGCAAAGCGATTAATATTGATTGTGGCTCTTTATTATTAAATAATATATTTTTATGAATTGTTATTGTATTAAGAAGATTATCAACTTGTTTGACATTATCTTGCGATATATTTGAAACTAAGTACTCTTTTGAAATTAATTGTATTCCGCCACGTATTTGTCCCATCTCATTAATTTGCCTTGCATCATTTTTTAGTAAGTCATATATGTATAAAGCTACTAACCAATTTACAGCTATTAAGAATATATGTATGACAATAATTAAAAAAATTTTATTTGTTTTCAAGTTTAAACTTTTGATTGTACAACTATTCGCTTGGCATTAAATAGCTCTTTGGCACGTTGTACCATAGGCTCTTTAAGCATATCTTCTGCATCTATTTGTACTGGTATAGTGCCACAGTTTGATACACAGCTACTAGCATTTTGATCATCTTTCTTTGCTAAATCCACGATATTTGGTTCTGCAATTATAGGCTTTATTTCTATCTCTTTGGTTTGTACTATTTTAGGCTTTTTTTTTACTTCATCACATGGTGTGTTAGATATTTTAACATCCATACCCCAAATTTCTTGAACCATAAATTTAATTACTGAATAACCATTTCTTAAAATTTTTTTACAGCTATCCTCAGCACAACTTTGCCATGTAAGTTTATTTTCTTCAAAGCTGATTAGTTTAACAGATTCTTTAAAACATTCGCCTAAATTTACATTTCTATCTATTAGGCGAGTTATTAATTTTTCAAATTTTTCATCTTTTATTATTGGATTAATCTCTTTTTGTTGTGGTTGAATATTTTCTATTGCTTGTATAGATTTTTTAGGTTCTATTGATTGCAAAGAATCTGTAATAGGTTGTGCTATTTTGATTGTTTGTGGTTTATGCGAACTATCTTCAAGTTCTGCAATAATTTCGTCAATCTCTTTTAATTTTAAGGCTTCCATCATTTTTGAAAATAGTAAAAGAAGGACAAAACCAGAATCTGCATTAATATAAAAAAGAGATTTTGAATCACTTAAAATGTGTAAAAAACGCTCTTGTATCATTGTTGGAAATCTAATGTCATGGGAAAAAAGCTTCTCTTTTAAATAAGCAATTAGTTCATCAACAATCATTTCACCATCATACTCTTGGAGTTCTTGAACCATTTGGATAACTTTTGTTCTATTCTTTGTAAAAATAGCGTCGAAGATAGAATCAATAAAAGCTGGATCTATAAGTCCTAACATCTGTGTGACAGTTTGAACATCAACATACTGTTTTGAGTAAATTATTGCTTGATCTAAAAGAGTTAGCGTATCTCTAAGTGAACCAGACCCACTACGTGCTAAAATCTCTAAAGCCTCTTGCTCAAAACTAATTTGTTCCAAATTTAAAATATGTGCTAAATGGTTTACAATAGAATTTTGTGGAATTCTTTTGAATCTAAAATGTTGTGTACGACTTAGTATTGTAGCTGGTAATTTAAGGGGATCAGTAGTAGCTAATATAAATTTTACAAAATGAGGTGGTTCCTCAAGAGTTTTTAAAAGTGCATTAAAAGCCTCTTTTGTAAGCATATGTACTTCATCTATAATGAAAATTTTAAATCTTGCGGCGGCTGGTTTATATTTTGTATGCTCTATTAAGTCACGAATGTCATCAATTTTGCGGCTACTTGCTGCGTCCATTTCAATAATATCTATATGTCTATTCTCATTTGCCATAATGCACTGTTCACATTTGTCACACGGTTTACTGGTTGGTCCATGTTCACAAGTTAAAGCTTTAGCAAAAATTCTAGCAGTTGAAGTTTTACCACTTCCTCGTAGTCCAGAGAAGAGGTAGGCGTGAGAAAGTCTTTTGCTAGAGAGTGCTAGAGATAGTGTTTGAGATATTGTATCTTGACCAATGAGGTCTTCAAAACGTTTAGGACGATATTTAATCGCTAAGACATCACTTTGTTGTACCAATTTTTTCCTTGATTAATGCATTTCCTAAACTAATAGTACTTTTGATTGTTGTAAAAGATTAGGTATTATATTGAAATTATTTTAGAATAAACTTTCTTTAGGAATTATATAGTGGCGCAACAATATTTTGATGAGTTACGTAAAGAGTATAGTAAATTTGTCTATAAAAGTTATGATATTAGTGTAGTTGATGGTAATATTATTTTACTATATAGATATAGTATTTTCGGCAAGAGAGATTTAAATTTTATACATACATTAACCTTTGAAAAGAGTGAGCATTTTGAATTTAATGCACTTGATGAAAAATTTCAAAACTTAGTTTTTCACATAGGTATTGCTGAGCTTATTAGTTACTATAAGATTACGTGTGCTCCTATAATAGAGATAGAAGCAGGTTTTATTGAAGATGTACAGTGTGCATGGTTTAGTAAACTTTTTTTTAAAGGTTTAGGTGAGTTTTTATTTGTAAATCAGATAAAAACAACACAAGAAGAACTTTTTAGAATTAGTAGTTCAGTATCATCTAAAAGCGGTTATGTACCAATTAAAATGGATAATACTATGGGTTCATTAGTACCAGTTGGTGGTGGGAAAGATAGCTCTGTTACTTTAGATATTTTAGAATCTTGTATAGATGATGTAGCAGGTCAAATTGTTGCAATATCAATAAACCCTACTAAGGCTGCTATTTCTGTAATGGAAAATTCTACAATCTCTGGAAAACCAATTATTGTAAAACGAAAGCTAGATGAGCAGATTTTAGAGTTAAATGCGGCTGGATTTTTAAATGGACATGTTCCATTTTCTTCAATTGTTGCATTTATATCTATATTTGCAGCAACAATATCCAATTTGCGTTATGTTGTACTTTCTAATGAGAATAGTGCTAATGAGGCTAATGTAATTTTTAATGAATTAGATGTCAATCATCAATATTCTAAATCCTTTGAATTTGAAGCTGATTTTAGATTCTATTGCTCTAAATTTTTAGTTGAGGGAGTAGAGTATTTTAGTTTATTACGTCCGCTTCATGAACTTCAAATTGGTGCAATGTTCGCACACCTAAGCAGATACTTTGCAGATTTTAGAAGTTGTAATGTTGGTAGTAAAAATAATATTTGGTGTAATAAATGTTCAAAATGTCTTTTTACATATATTATGATTGCACCATTTTTGAATGAAGATAATCTTAATAGCATTTTTCATGCAGATTTGTTAGATGATGATGAATTACTTGGAATTTTTGAACAACTTGTTACACCAGAACTTGTAAAACCATTAGAGTGTGTTGGTAGTTATGATGAGGTTAATACAGCAGTTGGATTAATTATAGAAAAACGTAAAAAATCTCTGCCTTCACTTCTTAAATGGTATAGTGATAAAAATGAGACAGTTGTTAATTCAGCTTTATTAAAAGATTTTTTAACTCCTCATGCACTTCCTAGAATGTTTGAAATTATATTGAGAGAAAGAATTGCAAGACTTATTAAAATTCCTAAAAACAAATAAATCTTTTTTAATTTGGGGCTTTGCTCAAGAGGGACGCTCTACATATAATTTTTTACGTAAAAATATGCCAGATGTAAAAATTGCTATTGCAGATTCAAAAAGAGTTAAAGATTTACCAGAAGATGTTGAGTTTATTAAGAGCGATATTCCTATTGAGGCACTATCATCATATGAACTAGTTTTAAAGTCACCTGGCATCTCACTTCATAAGTGTGAAATTAGTGATGGTGATTATCCAATTACATCTCAAACAGAGTTAGCACTTCGTTTTTTTTCGAAACAGATTATTGGTATTACTGGAACAAAAGGAAAGAGTACAACAGCTACACTTATACATGAAATGTTGTTAGAATCTAAGCGAGAGAGCCATCTTGTTGGTAATATTGGAGTACCATTTTTTGATTGTCTAAATAGTATTTCAGATGAAACATTTATTGTTTATGAACTCTCTTCACATCAATTAGATAATGTACATTTTAGTCCACATATTGCAGTTTTATTGAATCTTTATCAAGAACATTTGGATTATTATGGTTCAATTGAGAAATATTATGAAGCGAAAAAGCAGATATTTAGACATCAAAATGAAGATGATTGGTTGTTTCATAATATAGAGAACTCATTTAATTCAAAATCAAAAACTGTAGAGATAACGAAAGAAGTTATAGATAAAAAATGGCATATTCCAATTCATGTGCATAAGCTGAGTGTTCAAGCTGTTAAGTGTGTGGCGAATATTTTAAATATAGATCAGATACATGTACGGAGTGTAATTGAAAATTTTGAAGGCTTACCGCACCGTTTAGAACTAGTTGGTAATTTCAAAGGGTTTAGCTATTATAATGATAGTATTTCAACGGCTGCAGAATCAACTCAATTTGCTCTTGCGCAGATTCCAAATGTGTATACACTTATAATGGGTGGTGATGATAGAGGTATTGACTATAGAGAGTTGGCAAAAAGTTTGATTAGTTCCGATGTAAAGCTTGTAATTACAATGTTTCAATCTGGAAAAGTTTTAAATGAATTACTAAAGGGTAGTAATATTGAACTTTTCCATACAGATGATTTTGATGAAGCTCTGAGATATTCTAAAAAAAATGTACTTTTTTCTCCAGCATCAGCTAGTTATGGAAGTTTCAAAAATTTTATGCAAAGAGGTGTTGCATTTAAAGATGCAGTTATAAGAAAATTTAAATAGTTAATTAACTATAATTGGTTCAGTAAAAATTAAAGGGGATGAAATGGAAGAGAAAGAGGTATCAAATGCTAGTTTGGATTTTGATTCAGGAAAGATAGAATTTAAAGATGATGCTGGCAATGTAATTGCTAAAGATGGACTTAAAGAAAAATCTCTTAGTTTTGCAAAAAAAGCAATTATGTTAACACCTATGGGACTCTCTTATAAAGTTGGTAAATCTATGATTGATCGTGGTATGGATATTATGGATAGAGCAATGAATGAAAATGAACTTAATAAAGTTGAAAATATTAGTTTTGAACAAGTTATAGATTTAATTAATGATGGAAAAGATAAATTTGATGAATTAGATATGATTTTTCAAGCAAGTCAAGTGAATGGTTTTAGTATGGAAAAGGTAGTAAAAGAACTTGCTGGTAAAAATGTAAATGTTGATATGGGTAAAAAAGGCGCATTATCATTGAGTGTAAAAGTTAAATATAAAGAATAATGTATGATACGCTTTACACTTGATTCAAAAGAGAAATCAATTCAAGTAGAGGCTCTTTTAAAGGGTGAAAAGGATTGGGTAAAATTTCATGTTGGACACTATGAACTTATTAAAAAAGGTGATAAACTTCAATTTGAAATCACTAAACTTTCTACAAATAGAGAATGGATGAATATTGCGCTGGAAAATTTCATGCAAAGTAAGCAGTTTGAACTGCCTGTAGAATATGAAAAAATATTAGATATAGTACTTTAAACTTAGTATATAATCATAATAAATATTTAATTTGGAGGTGTCTTTGATGCCAATTGATAAAGATTCACTTGATGAACTGAAGATAAAAGCGGATGCAGCAGAGAGAGCTTATAAAGAGGCTAAGATTGCACGCCTTGATAAAACTAGTATAACTGAAGAGCAGTTTGATTCAGCAGTTGATACAATTGTACATGCACTAAATACACTTTCTGAACAACTTCAAGCTTCACGGGCAAAGGGTTCAATAAAAGCGAAAAGAGTAGTTGATGGTTTTGGTGGAGAGGGTAAATTTAACTCTCTTATTATGGAATTAGCTGGTTTAGCAGGTGAAGTTACAGCAACTGGAGTTACATTAAGTGAGACACCACTCGTTTTGATGGCGGGAGCCGCAAAAGGCGTTTATAAAAAAGTTAAAGAGTAAGTTTATGGATTGGAAACAAATTTTTAAGCGTTATCTTGAGATGATGCTAAGCCCTTTAAATTTAGTAGTAATTGCATTTTTTCTCTTTTTTCATTTCATGAGGTAATTTTATATGAAAGACTATGATAGTCTGAAAATAGAAAACCTCCAGTTAAAAAAACAACTTCAAGTTTATGAAGAGCTTGCTTTAACAGATAGTATAAGTGGGCTTTCAAATAAAAATGTATTATTAGAAAAACTTGAACAAGATGATATACACTCTGCAATGATGCTTTCTATTGATAATTTTGAAACAATTCGTGAAACTTTTGGAATGAAGTTTTCAGATTTTGTTATAAGAGAAGTTGCAAAACTTTTAAATAATATTTTGGCAGATAATGTCTATCTTTATCGCATAGATTCTGGTGAATTTGTTTTTTTAATCGAAGGTGAATATAGCGAACAGGCTGAAGATATTGCACAGGCAATTAAAAGTTTTTTTGATATTTACCCTATAGCACATGATGATATTGAGATAAAAGTTACTTTCTCAATAGGAATTTGTAATTGTGACAAAGATGTTATGTTGAAAAATTCTCGAATGGCTATGAATGAGGCGAGAAGTCTTGGCTCAAATAGGTATCATTATTTCTCAAAAAATGATGGTTATATTTTAAATCAAGAAAAAAATATTTATTGGATGAATAAAATTCATGATGCACTTGCTAATGGAAATATTGTTCCATATTTTCAAGCAATTGTAGATAATAAAACAGGAAAAATTTATAAATATGAGTGTCTAGTGCGTATATTAGAAAATGAACAAGTGATAACTCCATGGTATTTCAATGAAGCAGTGCAGTTGACAGGTCTTATGACAAATCTAACTAAAACAATGATAGATAAAAGCTTTATAATATTTTCTAATAGAGGAGAAGAATTTTCCATTAATATTACACAAGAAGATTTAAAAGAGGGATATTTACAGAATTTTTTAAAACATAAATGTGAAAAATATGCAATAGATGCTAAACGTGTTACTTTAGAGATATTAGAGGATGTTGATGAGAGTACATCACATACAGTTTATGCACAATTGTCATATTTAAAAGAGGATGGTTTTAAAATTGCAGTAGATGATTTTGGTGCTCAAAGTTCAAATTTTTCACGTCTGCTTCAAATGCCAGTAGATTATATTAAAATTGATGGACAGTTTATAAAAAATCTTGAAACCTCTATGCAGAGTCGACATATAATTGAAGCAATTCATTTATTTGCTCATAAAATTGGTGCTAAAAGTATCGCTGAGTTTGTCCATAATGATGAGATATTAAAGATTGTAAAAGAGATAGGAATAGATTATTCTCAGGGTTATTTAATTAGTGAACCTAAAGATAAACCATTATAGATAGCTTTAGGAAGCTGGATAAGAAGAGGTTTCTTTTTCTTATCTAAAGAGTTGAAAACTTCTCTCAATTTTGTTTTCTCCATAGAGGTACATCCTGCAGTTGCTCTATTTGCACTTATATGCAAAAATATACATGAACCTCTTTTTTTAATTATGGGATTACTATTGTGTTCAATTACAGCACCTAAATTGTATAGACCATCATCTCTTAACATTGTCTCATATGATGTGTATCCATCTTGTTTTGGTACTATTTTATTATAAAGTTTTGAGTTTATATCATCTACACAGTGAATATTTTTAGTTACTTGAAAATATGGCATTTTAAAATTTATCTCTTTTTTGTTTCCAAATAAGCTTGTTATAGCAAAAACTCCTGAAGGTGCTTTGCCATCTCCTTCTGTTTTTATAGCAGAATTTGTATGATTTATTTTACATAATCCATCTGCTGGAGCCATTCCATTACGACCTAAAAATACTTTTATTGATGGGCCGACTTTTATCCAACTATTGTTGTGTTCTTCAATACGTTGAAGTAATCCAGTTGAACTATTATAATCTTTTGATATTACTATTAATATTTGAGAGCTATTTGAAAATATATGTTTACAACTCTCTTTCGCAAAAAGATTTGAAAATAGAAGTAAAAATATTAGAAGTGGCAGTTATTTCTCTTTATAACTATTTTGTTTTAAAAGTTTATCTACAAAATTTTGAAATCTAGTAGTGTTGTTATCGCGCCTATTTAACTCTTCTTTATCATCTTTTTTGTACTTACCTTGTGAAAATAGTCTATCTGTAAAGTTTTGTAAAGATGTAACTGAAGATGATGAATTCTCTTTTTTCTCTGCTTGGACTACATTTGGAGATTTTGGAAGCTTAATCTTAGGTTTTGTCGGAGAAGTTGGCTGTTTAACTTCTTGGTTTTCATATTTTCCCTGTTCAAAGTACTCGTCTGCAATATTTTGTAAAAAACCTTCAGCTGAAGCTATAGAAATTGTAAGGAAAAGCGTGACTAAATAGTTCATTTAAGCTCGTAATCTCTTTTCTGACAACTCTTCATATGCTCTGTTTATCATTTTACTTAGTTCTTCACTATTCTTTTTCACTCTATTACTTGCATAATTTAGTTTATCTGGGTGGTGTATTTTTAATTTTCTATTTCTTGCTTGCTTAATATCACTCATTTTAGCCTCTTCAGGAATATCTAAAATAGCGTATGGACAACACACTTTTAACTGCTCAATGGTTCTTTTTCTTTCATAAGAGTTACGTCTACTGCTTTTTTGACTACTATCTTTAAAAACTGCTTTCAACAGAGTAAAACAACACATATGCTACCTTTTATGCTTTATAAGTGCCCAAAAACTTTTGCGCTGGAAGTATGATAGTCTTATGAATTTTAATTTATTATTAAAGAAAGTTTTCTTTAAGCTTAGAAACTATTTTTTTTAATTTATCATTTTTTATGAGTAGAAGTGTAACACCTAATTAATATATTTTATATAAGTTTGAGTAATTTAAAAAACTTATAATAACATACAATAACTTATGCAATTTGTTTGCTCATATCTTGCTCAAATATATCAATTAAATCATTAACTTCTTGTGTGTTACCATAATTAAAAATATGAGTTAAAGCATTTAGCGTCATATCTTCATACTTATCACTGTAATTACCATCTACTTCAATCTGCCCAGATGGGTGCATTTTGATTGTTTTGTACTCTAAGTTAGTATTATTTTTATTATCTGGTTTGAAAAAATCTTTATATCTTTTTATAATCTGTAAAGCTTTTTCTTTGTTGTTCAAGCCACCTTTTAAAATAACTGGAATTGTATTCATATAGCATCTAATTCCGAGGCGATTAAAAAATGAGAATAGTGCCATTTGACCATGTGATCCAAGAGGTTTATGCTCATTATTAAATTCTAGTACTGTTTGCTCATTAGAACTACTTTGAAGATGCGGATAGTTTTTCATACGATTTGTAGGACGAAAAACAAACGAAGATATCTGTTTAGAATGTAAAAAGGATATTATATCCATACGTGCCGACATAATCTGTCTAAGAGTAGCTTTTTGCATAATTTTTTCTTCTTATGAAATTTTTAATGTAAACTTGTTAAAGATTAGCAAAATTTATTCCATAATATCATTTTTTTTGAAAAAAGTATAATTTTTTTATATAATATGTGCTTTTAACCTTTTTTTGATTGTAAGATTGTAATTTTCATTAGAGATATGGATTATCTAGTGCGTAAAGAACGTGTAGTGAAATATTTGTGCGTTTGCTAGGTGATAACGCTTTAATGGTGTTAAATAACTTATAGAAATTCATTTTGTACTGAGTTTTCAGATGATTATCTTGATGTGTTTTTATATTGGTTATTTGTAAAAAATTTTTAGATGAAAGTTTTGAAGTTAAAATATATGGAGATGAAAAAATAGACTCTTTTCTTTTGCTGTATGATAAAGAAGTCTAATTATTGGAAATTATAATGAGCAAAGCAAAAATTATATTTTTTAGTGGTGCTGGTATTAGTGCTGAATCTGGAATTAGTACATTTAGAGCAGTTGATGGTTTGTGGGAAAATCATAATATAGAAGATGTCTGTTCTGAGCAAACATGGCAAACTAATTTTGAATTAGTGCATAAGTTTTATAACCAAAGACGTGTTCAACTGGGTACAGTAAAGCCAAATGAAGCGCATAAAATGGTCTCTCGTGTACAGAAAAAATATTCAAGTGATACTATAATCATTACCCAAAATGTAGACAATCTTTTTGAGAGAGCTGGTTGCAGGGGTGTACTACATGTTCATGGTGAACTTACTAAAATGGATTGTCAATCATGTGGCTATATTTGGGAAATTGGTTATAATGAGTTTAAACCAAATAAAGATTTCTGTCCTAAGTGCGCATCTAATTTTGTAAAGCCTTATATAGTTTTTTTTGGTGGAGCTGCGCCTAAGTATGAAGATATGGCTTTGGCTTTTGATGAGGCTGATAATGAAAATAGCATTATAGTTGTTATTGGAACAATGGGTAATGTTATTGCAATTGAGAATATTTTGTTATACTCAGAAGCTAAAAAAGTTTTAAATAATTTAGAGAGTTCAGTCTACATTCACGATGGAATGTTTAATGAGGTCTATTATGAAGAGGCTACTAAAGCCTCTTTAAAAATTGAGAAATATATAGAAGAGAACTTTATGTAATCTATTTTTTATATGTAACTTTTATTTGAAAATCTACATCGCCTTTTTTACCCATTTGAATACTTATATCTTTGTCTGATATTGCTTGTGCTATTGTTGTCATACTGATTCCATTAGCCTGTGAAGCATTAAATGTCATCTCTAGTTCATCAAACTTATCTTTTCCCTCAGATATTAAATCAATAATTTGCTCAAAATTAATATCTTCTACTTTATTTAGCTCATTCTCATTTATTGCTTTATCGATAATACCAGTTTTTTCTCCAATTTTCTTTCCAGCAATATAAGTCATTCCTAGTGGAGTTAGCATAAATGCTTTTTTTGCAAATTCTAAAGTTTTATCTTTAAGGCTATCTTTTTCAATAACATTTCCCTCATCATCTTTAAACTCCACTTTTCCAGTGTCAAATGCAATATTTGCGTTTGATATTTCTGTTTTTTTCTTCATGATATATTCCTTTTTAATTTAATTTTCTAAACTAGAACCAGTAACAATAGTACTAAGTAGATTAGCATCTATAATTTTTACACTCAATTCATCAAATAGTGAGCTGTGTGTACTACTTAATAATATACGCATTCCTGTAATTGGTTCAAGTGACTGAGCTACTGTTTTTGGTTTTAATGAACTTATATTGGCTTTTAGTGTTGTATTGATATGTTTTTTTGCCCATCTTGCATATACGCGTGCTATAAAATCATATTGTACTTTATCGCATTCTCTCTCTTTTTCACTTATATCAAGGCTTAAAGATGTCATATTTTTCATAAGCTTTTTATACCCTTTTTCATCTTTTGCTAAACGTTTTTTTATGAGTCTATGAACTAAGAGGTCACTATATCTTCTAATTGGTGAAGTAAAATGTGTATAAGTTTTAAATCCTAAGCCAAAATGCTCACTAGAATCAGTGTAATATCTAGCTTGCATCTGTGACTTAATTAATATTGCATCAATTTGCTCTTTCATTAATGTTTGGTTGGATACTTTTTGTATCTCTTTGAACATATTTCTTATGTTATCTTGATATTTTATAGGTATTCCAAGAGCTCCGAGTTGCTCATAAAGTTCTGATAGTTTCTGTAAAGATGGTTCATCATGAACTCTAAAGAGACCCTTTCTTTTCATCATAATTGCAGCTTGAACATTACATAAAAGCATACACTCTTCAATTAATGCGTGTGAGGCAGTCGAGTACTCTAGTGTTGTGTATTTTAGTAGCAAATTTTCATCTAAATGTTGACGAGTCTCTGTTGTTTGAAAGTCAAGTCCCTCTTTTAGGCGTTCATTACGTATTTTTTTTGTTAAGTCATATAGTTTAATAATGTATGAAAATTTTTTATCTATTGTTTTTGGATTTTCAAGATAATTATCAATCTCATCATATGTAAAACGGTTTGCACTTTTTATTTTAGCTTCATAAAACTTAGAACTTTTTATTGATGTACCATCTATTTCCATTTCACATACAAAAGCAAATCTCTCAACATGAGGTTGCAATGAACATAACTCTTCACTAAGTTTATATGGTAACATTGGAACTGCTCTATGAGCAAAGTATATACTAAAACCTCTTCTTTGTGCTTCAATGTCAAGAGGTGAACCCTCAGCAACAAATGCACTTACATCTGCAATTGCTACATATAGCTTTTTTGATGTTGTATCAAAATATATTGCATCATCATAATCTTTTGCAGTTGCCGGATCTATTGTTGAGAAATTTAGTTTAGTTAAATCAACTCTATGAGGCTCATCTGGCATAGTTTTAGGTAGAGATGAGATAATATTTTCATCAAATTCATCTGGTCTATTATGGCGTGCTAGTGAAATTATTTCATCAACTTTTGCATCACTTAAATGTCCAACAACATTTATAACTTCAGTAGCATCAAAATTTAGTTCTAAAATTGTTTCATCTCTGTACTTTAATGTATTGATATTGTTTTCCAGAGGTGCTGATGTTAAGATATCAATTAGTTGATTATCTTTAACTATTGTTAAAATTTTACGAGATGCTCTTTGTATCACTAGTGTAACTGAGCCACTTGCCGAAGCCCTTGGTGAGATTATACGTCTAACAATTACAAGATCACCATTTTTTGCATCTGCTAAATTGTCTTTATCAATGAATAGTTCATCCGTTTTTGAGTGTAGTGCACGAATATATGCAGAACCTGATTGACTAAATTCTAAGTAACCGACTATATATCTACTATTAAATATTAAAATGTTGTCTTCATTTTTTAAAATTTTTAAATCTTGAAGTTTTGATATGAAGGTTTTTTCAGAAGCTTTTAAAGTGGTATTAGAGGCGACTCCAGTGTCAAGTAGACGCCAAATGAGTTCAATCATTATTCTTTAGAAGTTACTATTGTATTGAGTGCGGTCTCAAAAGATGGTTTATCAAGTTCAAACTCATCAATTACAGCTAAAGCGGCTTCAGTTGATTCTATTGTTATTTGAGCATTTATATCTATTGCTAAACGGACAGCCCTAAGTGAAGCGGCAAGAGCTTTTATATCATCAGGTGCTTTTGATGGATCGTCACTATTTTCTATTATTTTAATAAGCTCAGGTTCGAACTTCCAGTGATCAAAAATTGTTGCTGATACTGTAGCTGTTTTTGTACCACAGTACTCCTCTTCTGCTTTATCAACTCCATCAGACTTTAGTTTTTCATTAAATTTTTTTGAACATTTTTCCTCTTCTACACATCTACTTATTAAAACTTTTCCAAGTTCTACTAAAAAAGCAGCTGGTGATAGTGAATTTACTAAAGCTGGTTTAGTTTTTTTATACCAAGCAGATACTAAAGCATTTTGCATCTCTGAGATTTGAGCAAAAATATCTGGTGTGATTCCATAAGGCGACAGATTTAGAGTAAAACTTTCTTTAACTATTGTAGCAAGTGCAAAACCTCTAACTGTACCCATTCCAAAAAGAGAGACTGCCTGACCAACATTGTTTATTTCACGACTAAAACCATAAAGAGGTGAGTTAGCAGCTTTTAGTAAACTAGCCGTAAGCATTGGGTCGCGTTCTAAAATTTTTGTCATATCTCTAAAAGTACTCTCAGGATTGTGGTAGACGGATTCAATTTGCGCTATGGATTCTGGCAATGGCGGAAGTTGTTTGATTTGTCTTTTTAATATTTCTTTCATATAGAGCACGCCTTCAAATATCAATTGGTGGTATTTTACTACATAAATTCTGTAATTCAAATAAGATAAATATATTTTTAGCTACAATTGCAAAAATTTTAGAGCACAAGGATGTTATCGTGGCATTAAACGTATATTATGACAAAGATTGTAACCAAGATATTATCAGAAGCAAAAAAGTTGCAATGATTGGTTTTGGTTCCCAAGGTCATGCTCACGCAGAAAATCTTCGTGATAGTGGTGTAGAAGTAGTTATTGGTCTTCGTAAAGGTGGAAGTAGTTGGAGCAAAGCTGAAGCTAAAAAATTCTCTGTAATGACAGTAGCAGAAGCTACAGCAATTGCAGATGTTGTTATGATTTTACTTCCAGATGAAAATCAAGCAGAAACTTATGAAAATGAAATTGCACCTAACTTAAAAAGTGGTGCAACTATCGCTTTTGGTCATGGTTTTAATATTCATTATGGACGTATTAAACCAGCAGCTGATATAAATGTAACAATGATTGCTCCAAAAGCACCAGGACATACTGTACGCTCTGAGTTTGTTCGTGGTGGTGGAATTCCTGATTTAATCGCAGTTGGTGCAAATCCTAGTGGAACAACTAAGGAATTAGCACTCTCTTATGCTTGCGCAATTGGTGGTGGACGTACTGCAATTATTGAGACAACTTTCAAAGATGAGACAGAGACTGATCTCTTTGGTGAGCAAGCTGTTCTTTGTGGTGGTGCTACTGCATTAGTCCAAGCTGGTTTTGAGACATTAACAGAAGCTGGTTATGCTCCTGAACTTGCATATTTTGAGTGTCTTCATGAATTAAAATTAATCGTTGATTTGATGTTTGAAGGTGGTATTGCTGATATGCGTTATTCAATCTCTAATACTGCTGAGTATGGTGATTATGTTTCTGGGAAACGTGTTATTAATGAGAGTAGTAAAGCTGCAATGAAAGAGATTTTAAAAGAGATTCAAGATGGACGTTTTGCAAAAGATTTTATTGTTGAGGGTCAAACTGGTTATCCAAGAATGAACGCTGAGCGTAATAATGCAGCAGCATCATTAATAGAGCAAACAGGAAATGGTCTTCGTAAAATGATGCCATGGATTGCTAAAAATAAAATTGTTGATTTAGATAAAAATTAAAAACGTGTCTTTTGGCACGTTTTAAGATAGTGTTAGTTTATCAAGAAGTTTTTGAAAATTTTTGATATGAATCTTTTTTCTTTGTACCTCTATAATTCCATCTTTTTTTAGCTGTTGTAAGCTTCTGTTTACTACTTTTCTAACACTTCCAACCATTGAAGCGATGTCATCATGTGTTATATTATCTATTATTTTAAGTTTTGTTTTACCATTTACAATCTCTGTAAATTTTGCAAAAAGTTTTAATACTCTATGGTAAACATCATAAAATGAGAGGCTTACCGCTAGATTTTCTAGTGAATTTAACTGTTTTGCTAAATATGAATAAAAATATTGTCTAAATTGGCTATCAGCTAAAATCATTGTTTGTACATCTGTTAATGGAACTTGAACAAGATGTGTATCTTCTAAAACTTCTGATGTGTATTGATTTGTTTGATTATCGAGCAAAGAGACAACATCAAACATGTCTCCATAAGAGAGCATATATAGTGTTAACTCTTTAGATGATTCAAAATCTATTTGGAACACTTTTATTTTGCCACTCATTACAAAATAAAAATATTTTTCTGTATCTATAAATGAAAGAGGATTATCTCCTTTGGTAAAGTACAAATCTTTTTTATTTTGTACAATCAAAGAAGATTTGTTAATTTGTTGTAGTACTAGTGGTTGAGATACATTTGTAACTTGTTTTTCCATAGTTAAAATACTACACAAACTTTTCTTTATTTCTTTTTTTGAACAGTGATTTTAAGTACGCCATTTTTATAAACACTTTTTATTGTATTCATATCAGCATCATTTGGCAGTACAAAACTCCTCTCAAATCTTTGACTAAAACGCTCTTTGTGAATATAGTTTGTTCCATTTTTATCTGTTTCTGTATTAGCACTAGCCAATACTTTTAATAAATTACCATCATTAGTAATTTCTAAGTTTTGCTCACTAGCTCCTGGAATATTTAATTTCACAATATAGGCATTTTTATCTTCTTTAAAATCAGAAAGTGGTGTGATTGACATCTGATTAAAGGCATCTTTAAAGAACGGATCATTTGCAAAAATAGAGTTAAAGTTACCAAAGCTTTTTTGCATCTCTTCTTGCATTTTTTGCATCTGTTTGAATGGATTAGCACTGTGTGCATTGAATTGGTTAAAGAAGTCACTATCTTGTATAACAGTTTTTTTAACATTACTATCTGCATTTGCCGATAAATCACTTTTTATATTATAAATGAAATAACTTTGAATTATTACTATCACTAAAAGAAGTGATAGCAATATTGATAATACTCTAATATTATTATCTTTCATAACATGCTCCTTTTAGTTAATGTCTATTTTTTTAACTGTATCAATTTTTTCTTTTTTCAGTTTTGGTATTGTAATCTCTAAGACACCATCTTTAGATTCTGCATGGATATTTTCAGAATCTACATTTTCAGGTAAAGTAAAAGAACTAGAAAATGATCCAAAATTACTCTCTATTTTGTAATAATCATCTTCTTTAATTTCATCTTTTAGATTTCTCTCACCGCTTATGATTAAGGTATCATCTTTTAATTCAATTTTAATATCCTCCTTTTTCATACCTGGTAAATCTGCCTCAATATGATAAGCATACTCTCCATCTCTCGTATTTATAGCTGGCGTAAAAGAGGTCTTCAGATTATTAGTCTGCTCACTAGTAAAATCATCAAGAATTGAGTTTAGAAAATCGAAACCTCTTCTTAACTCTCCTACACCTCTATTTGGGTTATATCTTGTTACTAACATTTTGAACTCCTTTTAATATTTTAATTACCCTGCAATTATAAATTGAATGATAAAAAGCTTATGCTACTTAAGTGGCAAAACTTATGGCACTTTAATTGCTTATAAAATATAATACTAAACTTTTTTAATTATAAAGAGGACAAATGGGTACAGTTATTACAGTTACGTCCGGTAAAGGCGGTGTAGGAAAATCTACAACAACGGCAAATATTGCCGTAGGTTTAGCTAATGATGGAAATCGTGTTGTAGCGGTTGATTTTGACATTGGTTTGCGTAACTTGGATATGATTTTAGGTCTTGAAAATCGTATTGTTTATGATGTAATTGATGTTATGGAGGGTAAATGTAACCTTTCTCAGGCACTTATTAACGATAAAAAGAGTAAAAGTCTATTCTTCTTACCGGCCTCACAAACCAATGATAAGGATATTTTAGAAAGAGAAAAAGTTAGAGAGTTAATTGAAGCATTACGCAATGATTTTGATTATATTTTAATTGATTCTCCTGCTGGAATAGAGAGTGGTTTTGAACACTCTATTGCATTCTCAGATCGCGCTTTAATTGTTTCAACTCCGGATGTATCTGCTGTACGAGACGCTGATCGTGTTATTGGTATAATTGATGCAAAAAGTGAAAAAGCAAAAAGAGGTGAAGAGGTTCAAAAGCATGTAATTGTAAATCGTATTAAACCAGATATGGTGGAGCGTGGTGATATGCTTAGTATTGATGATGTACTTGGAATTTTAGCCTTGCCATTAATTGGTGTAGTTCCTGATGATGAGGGTGTTGTAAGTTCGACAAATATTGGTGAGCCAATTATAAGAAATGATAAAGCACTTTCTGGTGAGGCGTATCGTAGAATTACAAAAAGAATAATGGGTGAAGATGTTGATTATATGGATTTAAAGGTAAAAAAAGGTTTTGCTGCAATGTTTAAAGGACTTTTTAAATGAGTCTAATTGAGAAATTTTTTGGAAAGAAGAAAGCTAGTGCAGAATCTGCAAAAGATCGTTTGAAAATTATGCTCGCACATGAGCGAGCTGAAAGTAGTTTTCCATTTATGGATGATTTACGTAAAGATTTAATTGAGGTAATTAAAAAATATACTGAAGTTGAAGATATACATATTACAACTGAGAAAAATAGAGATATTGATCTTTTAGAAGTCGAAATTGTTTTAGGTAAAAGTACAAAACATTAATGCCAAAAAGAGCTAAAAAAAGGGTTAAAAAATCTTTTCATCTTTCTAAAAAAAGAATTTTTGCAATTGTTATAGTTGTAGTTTTGGCTATAGGTATTTTACTTTCTATTGGAGTATTGAGTTTTGAACTTGGTTCTAAACATGCAAGTAAAAAATTAGAAAAAAAAGAGATAGAGATAAGTGAACTTAAAAAACTTCAAGAGTTACTTGAAAGTAGTCAAAAAGAGTTAGCTGGTTATGATCTTGGTATTTCAGAAATCGATGATTTAAGGGCTTCACAAGAACATGAACGAGAAGTTTTACTACCTAAGTCTAAAATTATAAAAGATAAAAAATCTACATCAGATAAACCACGTATTGCAATAATCTTAGATGATATATCGTTTTCTTCACAAGTACGAAGTATTAAAGCACTTGGACTCCCAATTACAATGTCGTTTTTACCTGCAAATGCCATTCATCCAAATACACCGAAAATGGCAGAAAATGAAGAGTTTTATATGGTTCACTTACCACTTGAAGCTTTTTCTTATTCACATGCTGAACCAGATACTTTGCATGTTACTGACTCAGCGCAAAGAATTGAGACAACCATAGCAAAACTTAAAAAAGATTTCCCACGTTTGATGTTTTTGAATAATCATACAGGAAGTCTTTTTACATCAGATTATAGAGCAATGGCTCATCTTTATGATTCTTTAAACAAGTATGGATTAACTTTTGTAGATAGTAGAACAACTAGTAAAACTCAAGCTCCACGTTTATGCAAAGAAAGAGGTATACGATATATTGGCAGAGATGTTTTTTTAGATCATAAAAATAGTGTAGAGTATGTCAAAGGACAAATTAGAGAAGCTATTAAAATAGCAAAGGTTACTGGTTTAGCAATTGCAATAGGACATCCACGTAAAGAGACACTAAAGGCAATTGAAACATTAAAAGATGAACTTAGTAAAGATATTGAACTTATATATTTAAACCAAATCTAAATGCACACTTTTAATGAGATTCCAAGTGAATTAAGAAAGATAAAAACTCCGCCTAAACAGCTTTTCTTTAGTGGAAATCTATCACTTTTAGATAAACCAAAAGTTGCGATTGTTGGTGCGCGTAAAATGTTAAATTATACAAGAATGTTAGTTCATGAGTTGTCTTCAAAACTTGCACGAGCTGGAGTTGTAGTTGTTAGTGGTGGAGCTTTAGGTGTTGATGCTACTGCTCATCGTGCAGCAATAAAAAGCACAATTGCTGTAATGCCAACTTCATTAGATGTGATTTATCCAAAAACAAATAAAGAGATGATAGAGCAGATATATAAAGATGCACTTGCTATAAGTGAGTATCCAAAAGGAACACTCTCAAATAAGTACAGCTTTATTGAGCGAAATAGATTAGTAACAGCTCTTAGTGATAGTGTTGTAATTGCTCAAGCTGATATATCAAGTGGTTCAATGCATAGCGCACGCTGGGCAATAGAACAGGGCAGAGAGTTATTTGTTTTACCTCAAAGAGTAGGTGAGAGTGACGGAACAAATACACTTTTAGCTTCAGGTGATGCTAAAATAATCGATAATATAGATAGATTTGTTGATAGTTTTGGAACACCCTTAGATAAAATAGATGATGAACTTTTAAACTGGTGCTCTAATAATCCAAATTATGAAGAGGCTTATAGGCGTTTTGGTGAACAACTTTTTGAATATGAATTAGATGGTAAAATAGCAATTGAGAATGCTAAGGTTATACTACTCTAATTTTAAAAGTATATGGATACTATCAAAAAGTTCGTTTATATTGACAGGTTTATTAATGTAGTTTTTTATACCGATCTCTTTAGCTTTTGTCATATATCTATTTTCATTAAAAGCTGTCATGATAATAATTTTTGCATATTTATTAATCTCTAATATAGATTTACTCATATCAATTCCATTCATATATGGCATTTGAACATCTGTAATTACTAAATCAGGATTGTGTTCTTTGTACATTTTTAGTCCATCTTGACCATTTTCTGCAATTATTACATTTTTAAAGTCAAGTGAGAGTATTTCATTCATCTCATGACGAATATCTTTTTCATCTTCTACATATAAAATTATTGGTTCTCTATTCATTTATAGACTCTTTATTTCATTTTCTTGTTTTAGGGGAAGGAATATTTTAAATGATGCTCCAGATATAGTATTAACAACTTCAAGTTTTCCATTCATATGTCCTTCAATAATCTCTTTTGACATATATAGACCAATTCCTGTACCATTATCTTCTTCTTTTGTAGTAAAATATGGTTTAAATATTTTTTCAATTATATCTTCTGGTATTCCACCTGCATTGTCATCAATTATAATATAAGCACTCTTTTCATTATGCCCAAAAGTGATGATAATTTCACCATCTTTCATTTTTTTTAGGACAATTGCATCCATAGAATTTGCTAAGATATTCATAATTACTTGAGATAGTTCATTTTTAAAACATGGTACAGTTATGTCACTCTTTTCATTTACAGTAAGCTTAATTCTATTTTCTTGTAACGCTGGTTCAATAATGTTGCAAGCTTGCTCTGTTACTACAGATAGCTTAGTATTTTGCCACTGTTTATCTGATTTAAAAAAGTCTCTAAAATCATTAATAGTTTTTGACATCTGATCTATTATACTTATAGCTTTTTGTGTGGATTGTTCCATTAATTCATTATTTAGTACCTTTTTTTTATGGGCTCTATTTAATTTCTGGAATATTAAACCAAGTGAGTTAAGTGGTTGTCTCCATTGATGCCCAATATGTCCTATCATCTCTCCCATTGATGCCATTTTAGATTGTTGTATAAGCATTCTATTTTGATTCAAATTTCGTTTTATTTCTCTCTCTACACGTTCTTGTAAAATTTCCTCTTTTTTATATAAGAGTGAAACATCAAAACCTATAACTATAATTTCATATACTTTTTTATTAGAATCAAATAGGGGAGTAAATGTTAAACGAATTTTTACATCTTTAAAATGTTCACTTTTGAGAGAAAATATATTTTGATAAGATTTGAAATTATTTATAGCTTTATTTAACTCTTCAAGACTATTTAAACTTGTTTTATCTACATAGCTAGGAAAGTTTGATTTATTTTTGATTGAGATACAATCTGCTATAACATCGCATAATGCCTTATTTGAGTAGGTAATTTTTAAGTTGTGGTCTAGCTTAAAAAAAATAGCTGCTTCATCTATTGCTTTGTTATAAAGTCCAAAACGAACCTCTTGTTCTCTCAATTGCCTTTGATTTTTAAGATCTTGCATCATTTTGTCAATTTTAAGTAGTAGTTCTTCTGTGACATAAGGTTTTTTTAAAAAGTCATTTGCTCCATTTTTTATAACACGAGCTATTTTTTCAGGTTCTGTTGTACCAGATAAAACCATAATTGGCATCAGTAGGTTTATTTTATCTTGTCTAATAGCATTTACAAGACTATTACCATCCATTACAGGCATCTCTAAATCAACCATTGCTGCATCAATTTTAAACTTGCTCATCTTTTCTAGAGCATCTTTGCCGTTAATTGCATCAACTACTTGAAATCCACGTTTTGATAATAAAATTCGCAAATGATTTCTCATAAAACTTGAGTCATCTACTATTAAAATTGTTAATGAAAAATTTGTAGATATTCTTTGGATTAATTGAACAATTTCTAGCTCCATATCGTGAAAATGGCGCTCTTTAATTATGTAGTCAATTACTATTCCATAACTAAAAAGATGCTCTCTTCTATCTTTATCACGATCAGAGGTCATGACAATTACTTTAATTTTTTCATAAATCTGTAAAAAAGGCAAAAGATCTTCACCATTTCCATCTGGTAAAATTAGATCTAAAAGTGCGTACTCGAACTCTTTTTTTAATAAAACATCTTTAGCCTGCGCAATATTAAATACCTGAGTTACGTTAAAGTTTCTACTCTCTAGTGAGCGTCTAAGGCTATTGTTAATAGGTTTAGAGTCTTCAATTATTAAAACTGATTGTTTACTCATCGAAACTATTTTTTATCTCTAAAAATTGATCAAGATTTTCCATAAAAATATCGACTAAATTTGGATCAAAATGTTTTTCTTTTTCACTATTTAATAGTTCTAAAATATCCTCTAATGGCCATGCTTTTTTATAGATACGGTTATGCCCTAGTGCATCAAATACATCTGCAATAGCTGTAATTCGACCGTAAATATGAATATTTTCACCACTTAATCCTCTAGGATAACCACTACCATCCCATTTTTCATGATGTTCATTTGCTACAATTGACGCTGAAAGTAAAAGTTGTTGGTTAGAGTGGCGAAGCATCTCATGTCCAAGTTCAGCGTGAGTTTTCATGATAACAAATTCATCTTCTGTTAATTTACCAGGTTTATTTAAAATTGAATCAGGAATTCCAACTTTTCCTATATCATGCATTGGAGAAGCCATTTTTAACTCTTCTGCCTCTTCAATTGTTAGACCATATTTAATAGCTAAAAGCTTAGAGTACTCAGCAACTCTTTTTACATGCTCACCTGTTTCACGTGATCTAGTTTCACCAATGGCTCCCATTGTAGATATGACCTCTCGCTGAGTAGCTATTATCTCTTTATTTAAATTTACACTCTCAGTTAAATCTACGTAGAAGCAGAATATTTCTAAGATATCTTTTTTAACTCCCATGATAGGTGTAAAAGAGCTTTGTAAAAATAGTTCATTACTATTTTTATCAGTATGTCCAATCATAGCTTGCCATGGTTCATCATTTTGTATATTACTAAAAAACATTTTTTGAATACTCTTTTTAGTGATTAAATTTCTATATTCTGTTCCTGTTAAATTAAAACCAAATAGGTTGTTTATAGCATCACTAGACATGGTTATTATTCCATAAATATTTATTCTACAAAAGAGTGTATTACCTTTTGTTAAGGCTTTTTCAAACTCTTCAATAAAACTTATTTTTTCATCTAATGTTTTAGCACTTAATTGAAGTTTGTTCTCTAATCTTTGGCGTTGAAGTTCGCGCTTGGTTATATCTTGTCTAATTGATATAAATTCAATAATATCATTATTCTCATCTAAGATAGGTGTTATAGTTGAATCAACATAATATATAGACCCATCTTTAGCCCTATTTTTAATAACACCACGCCATCTTTTTTTTGAAAGAATTGTTTCCCACATCTGTTTAAAAAATAAATCAGGTACATCTTCGTGGCGTACAATGTTATGCTTTTGCCCAAGTAACGCTTCTTCAGTATATCCAGATATATCACAAAATTGTCGATTCACATACGTAATAATTCCATTCTTAGTTGCTTTTGAAACGATAGAGTTAGTATCTACTACATCTTTATATTGATCTAAAATTTGTTCACTACGTTTAAGTTTTTTTTGTAGTACCATTTCAGATGAGACTTTTTCCAATGTTTCAAAAAGTTTTTTTAAACTTACTGGTTTAAGTAAATAATTATTAATACCTACATCTATAGCTTTGAGTATATATTTAGCATCACTAAAGGCAGTGGTTATAATAATTGGAGTTGATATATTTAACTGTTTAATCTTTTGTGACATCTCTATACCATTCATTTTTGGCATAGCTATATCTGTTAGAACTATATCTGGGGCAAATTTTTCAAATAGTTCTATACCCTCTTTTCCATTCTTTGCAATATATAATTTTGAACATTTATCCTCTAATAGCTCTTTCATTTCAATACGAACTTGTTTATTATCTTCTATGTATAACAATTTCATTTCAGAAAGTGACACTAGCTGCATAATTTTTACCTATGTATAATTTAAAACTAATGATAGTATACTAAATTTTACATTCAAGTGTAAGTGTTTTATGACTAAAATTGTTGCAACTATAAAGAGGTAGTTATATGGATAGCAAGTATTTAAAACAATTAACGCTTCTTTATGTTGAAGATGAAGATAACGAAAGAGAAGAGTTACAAGAGTATCTTAGACTATATGTTAATGAATTATATGTTGCAAAGAATGGAAAAGAGGGTATAGAACTATTTGAAAAATTTGCCCCAGATATAGTTCTAACAGATATAGCTATGCCAAAAATGAATGGTATAGAGATGTCACAAAAGATTAAACAGTTAAATATATCAACTCCAATTATTATAACCACTGCCTTTAGTGATGCTAAATATATACTCAAAGCTATAGATGTAGGTATTGATAGTTACATTTTAAAACCATTTAATTTACAAAAAGTGAATGAAAAACTAAATCAAACTGCTAAGTATTTAGTCGAGAGTGATGAGTTAAAAAAGAGTGAGAAATTACTTCAAGAGTATAAAAAAGCCGTTGATGAGGGTTCTATTGTCTCTAAAACTGATAAACAAGGAATTATTACATATGTAAATCAAAAATTTTGTGATATTTCTGGTTACTCTAAAGAAGAACTCCTTGGTACTAACCACAATATAGTTAGACATCCAGATGAGAGTCCAGATTTATATATAGACTTATGGAAAACAATAAGAGATAAAAAAGTTTGGAAAGGAAAAATTAAAAATCTTAGCAAAAGTGGGAAAAGTTACTATATTATTGCTGTAATTATGCCAATTTTGGATGAAAATGGCGAACTATTTGAGTATATTGCTTTACGCCAAGATGTAACAGACATTGAAGAGCTGAATGGTTTTTTAGAGCAAAAAGTTGAAGAAGAGGTTAGTAAAAATAGACAAAAAGATAAAAATTATATTGAAACATTAACTAATTTTTTAGAAAATAGTCCAAATCCAATTATTATTTATGATGATGAAGAGATTAGATTCGCTAATACAAAGTTTTTAGATATTGCGCATAAAGATGCAAACGATTTATTTGGAAGCAAATTTAGACTTGATTCTATTTTTGAAAAAAAGAGTGGTGTAGTCTCTAGTCTTGAAGAGATTGATGAAAATTCACAAACAAATAAAGTATCAATATCTATGAAAATTGGAAGACATATCTATTATCTAATAGTTAGTGCTGTTAAAGCTTCAGATGGTACGCCTCTTAAAATGTATACTTTTAATAATATTACTCTTGTAGAGTATCAGCAACTTAAAATTAGTCACTACAGTGAACGTTTAGAAGACTTTATTCAAAAGAGTCATAAAGTGATGTATATGGATAATAGTGTTGTTAAGTCTGAAACTGTTGAAGATGTTATTTCTCAAAATGGTGAGCCTAAAAGAGTACTTGATTCTAAAGAGAAAGATGTTCTAAAGAGGTCTCGTGATAATGTTGCTGTTAGTTCGATTGAATATGGTAAAGAGATTGATGCTTATGTAATAGCGGAAGTAGATGAACTAGTTAATCTCGAAATAGAGATTAATGAAGTTTTGACTGAATTTGAAGAGAAGAAAAGTTTAGAATCACTTCATAATATGGGAACTAAGTTATTAAAATACTCATCAACTATTGCCCTTTTATTGGAGTTTGAAGATCTCTCATTTGCAATTAGCTCTTTAGCAGATTTACTTCTTGGACTTGAAAAAAAAGATGTTGATGATACAAGAGTTAGAAAAATAGAGCTTTTTTTATCAAATATTTTATTAGATTTATCTAATTGGCGACGTACAGTATTTGTAGATTTTAGTGCTAATGATATTCACTATTTAGATAGTTCACTATTTAGTACGATTTTACAGTTTGAATTAATATTTAATGATGCAGACATTATAGAAGATGAAGATGACTTCGAACTATTTTAATATAAGTACATTATGAGAAAATTTAATTATATTTTGGCTTCCATACTCTCTTTGGGAATTTTATTTATTTTTTTACTAAATTATAGTTTTGAACGAGGTTATGACTTAAGTGTTAAGTATGCTCCTTTGGTTGATGCAACTATTGACATTAAACATGAAACAACTACTGCACATTTATGGCTAGAGGAGATACTCAGTGGCGATAAAAATGAAAATATAGATGTAGTTAAAAATCACATTGAAAATGCAAAGTGGTATATCAATGCTATGTTAAGTGGTGGCGAGAATTATAAGAGTGTATATGTTGTGTTAAATGATCCTAAATTGAGAGAAAGTTTAAGTGAGTTACTAAATAACCTAGAGATATATGAAAAGCTTACATTAGAAAGATATTCAATGAATAATGATGCAAAGGCTGGAACATATATAGATCAAAAGTTTGATATGTATTTTGATGATTTTATTAGAGCTGCTGACGTTATTGAAGTAAGTATTCAAAAAATTGTTAGAGATGAATTGAAAAAATATAAAAGATTAGAAATTATTCTTATTTTAATAACTTTAGTTGCTATATTTTTTATAATATGGGTAGTTTATATTAATGAAAAAAATATACTTAAGATAGATAGACAACTTATGCAACAAGCAAGATCTGCACAAATGGGTGAGATGATTGGAAATATTGCTCATCAATGGCGACAGCCTTTGAATACTATTGGCTTAATTATTCAGAAATTAAAGTTTTATAATGATAATAATTTTTTAGATGATAAAAAATTAAATAGTAGTGTTGAAAAAAGTATGGATATAATCGATAGTATGTCTAAAACAATTGATGATTTTAGAAATTTCTTTGCACCTAATAAAGAAAAGGAGATTTTTAATTTATACGAATTATTTAAAAATACATACTCTATTATTGAAGATACATTTGAAGAGAACTTAATTGATTTTAAAATTGAGATGTTTGATAAAGATTTAAAAATTAAGGGTTATAGAAATGAGTTATCACAAGTTATACTTAATCTAATATCTAATTCAAAAGATGCTCTTATAGAAAAAGAGAGTACTTCATCTTTCGTTAAGATAACGGCTAAAAAGGTATCTAAAAATATTCTTATAACATGCTGCGATAATGGTGGCGGTATTAATGATGAATTATTTGATAAAGTTTTTAACCCTTACTTTACAACTAAAGATGAGGGTAAAGGCACAGGAATAGGTCTATATATGTCTAAGGAGATAATTGAAAAGCATATGGATGGGAAAATGACTCTTTTTAATACAGACGTTGGAGTCTGTTTCTCAATAGAGCTAGCTTCAGCATAAACTTTATTGTCTGTTAGAATTTAAGATAAGCGTTTAATGGCTTTTAATACATCATTATAGTTTGGCTCATTGCCAATCTCTTTAACTAACTGTTTATATACAATTTTACCATCTTTAACAATAAATATTGCGCGAGCTACTAAACCTTGTAGTGGACCATCTTTAATTAAAACACCATAAGCATTTGCTAAAGATTTATTTCTAAAGTCGCTAGCTACTGTCACATTTTTAATGTCATGAGCAGCGCAGTAGCGTCCTGCTGCAAAAGGTAAATCCATAGAGACAACTGTTACGTCTATATTAGAAATTTTTTCAACTTTTTCATTAAATGTACGAGCTTCAAGATTACATACTGGTGTATCTATACTTGGAACAGTAATAATTACTTGTAACTTTTTTTGTACATTGCCTAAAGATTTCTCTTTTAACTCTGAAGTCACAACTTTAACAACAGGAGCGATTGAACCAACGCCTTGTGTATTACCAGTTAGAGAGTAAACAGAGCCTTTAAACGTAACATTTTCATTCGCTTGTAACGATATTAGCAAAACAGACGAGAAAAATAATAAAAGTGCTTTAATCATGAAGACTTCTTTGTTTTAATATTTCATTATTGTACTATATATTTTTACAAAATTAGCATAGCATCACCATAAGAGTAAAATCTATATTTCTCTTTTATAGCTTCATCGTATAGATGGTGCATTGTGTCAAGTCCAATAAAAGAGGATACTAACATTAAAAGAGTAGATTTTGGTAGGTGAAAGTTTGTTAGTAAGTAATCAACTCTTTTAGGTCTGTTTTGCAGGTGTAAAAATAGATTTGCTTCGCCGTAACTCTTTTTATGTCGTACATAATACTCTATAGTTCTAGTTACTGTTGTTCCAATTGCTAAAAGTTTTTGACTAGATTCTATAAGAGTTTTTGCATTATCACCTATATGATAGCTTTCTGAATGCATTAGATGTTCTGTAATTATTTTACTTTCAACTGGTTTAAAGGTTCCAGCTCCAATATGAAGTGTAATATACTCATGTTTATGTTTTGACGTTACACTCTCAAATAGCTCTTTTGTAAAGTGTAAAGATGCAGTAGGTGCAGCAACTGCACCATTGTGTTTAGCAAATATACTTTGGTAGTTCTCTTTATCTAATTGTGTGTCTTTTCTATTAATGTATGGTGGTAAAGGGGTATGCCCAATATCTTCTAATATTGTGGTTAATCTCTCAAAGTTAATTGTTAATCTATTTTCAAAAAAAAGAGCCTCTCTGCTTCCATTTTCATGCAGATATACAACTTCAGCTTCAAGATTATTATCAAAGTTAAGACGAGTTCCCTCATGTACTTTACCACGAACAAAAACCTCTATTAAGTTATCTTCCATAGGTCTATTAATTAAGAGTTCAATTTTCCCACCTGTATTTTTAGTACCGAATATTCTAGCTTTAATAACTTTTGTATTGTTAAAAAGTATTGCACAATCATTTGGTAAGAATTTTTCTATTTGTGAAAAAGTTGAGTGAGTAATTTTATTAGTAAATCTATCATAAACCATTAGCCTAGCGCTATCTTTAGGCGAAGCAGGCTCTTTGGCTATAAGATTTTTTGGTAGTTTAAAGTTGTAGTTTTCTGTAAGAAGGGAATCCAAACTATTTCTTTTCTGTATCTTCTTTCTCTGCCTCTTCTACTTCTGGTACGTAAGGATTAACCGCTTTTGCAATTAAGATAGAGATACCATATAGAAAAATTAGTGGTAGTGCCATTAACATCTGAGTTAAAACATCTGGTGGTGTTAGCAATGCTGCAAAAATAAATATTAAAAGAACAGCATATTTGAAAAACTCTTTTAGTGTTTTATCAGTCACTAGTCCTAAAAGTGCTAAAAATAGTATAAATATTGGTAATTCAAAGGCTATACCAAATCCAAACATTATTTTTGTAAAAAAACCTACATAATCTTCAATATTGATGTAAGGTGTAAAGTTTGCGCTTCCAAATGTTATGAGAAATGTAAAACCAAAAGGTGTAACTATGTAGTAGGCAAATAAAGAGCCAATTATGAACATACTTGTTCCACCAACAATAAAGGGAATGAGCATCTTTTTTTCATTTGCATATAACCCAGGTGCTATGAATAGCCAAAGTTGCCATAAAATTATAGGCATACCAAAAATTATTGCAGTAAAAAATGAGACCTTTAGTGCCACGAAAAATGCGCCACCTACTTGATGAGTTGTCACCTTACCTTGATCTATGTAACTCTTACCATCTATTTGTGTGTTTAGTGCATCATTTAGCGGTTCAATTACCCATGCTAAAACTGGTTCATTAAATGAGAAAGCTATAATGAAAAGTATAAATATTGAGCCTACTACGATTGCTAAACGTTTTTGTAGTTCACGTAGATGTGGACGTAACTCATCAAACATCTATTTCATCCTCTTGTTTTTTACTCTTTTTTTTCTTTTTAGGAAATGTTACACTATCTGTGTTTGGTTCGATTTTTGTTACATCTTCTGTTAAATCAGAGGCTACTGATGTAAGCTCATCTTTGAGTATTTTTCCAGAAGTAATATTATCTAGTTTTGAATGTGCTGAAGTTAGTTGTTTCTGGTAAGAGAGTGCCTCTTCTTTTAGCTCAGAAATATTAATTTCTTCGTCTATACTATCTTTAGCAGCAGCTAGAGTGTTTTTTGCGCTTCTAAAAAATTTTGCAATTTGAACCATTGCATCAGGAAGTTTATCAGGGCCTAAGAAAAGTATGGCAACAATCGCAATTAATATTATTTCAGTGAAACCCATTCCGAACATAAGCAGTTACCTTTTTTAAATTAGGTGTGATTCTATCTAAAATTTACTTCGAAATATCAATATACTTCTTATAAAATTAGAACAATCTTCGTGTTTTACTTCTACAGTAGTATTGAAATAAATATTTACAATTAATGGAAATTTGGCAAATATATTTTTAAGTTAGTTTTCTATAAACAGTGCTATCTCATCACTAAGGAGGTAATTAAGGTTATGTAAACGACTATTTTTTAATATAATTTTTTTCTCTTTAATTAAAATATCTGCTCGTTTTTGTTGTCCTTTAGTTAAACGTGAATAATTAACTCCAGTTTCGCCTCTGAGTCCTAAAAAAATATGTTCACTAAGTAGCTCCTCTTTTGTTAGACTTTCTATTTGTGTTTTTGTAGGATTTTTAATATATTTTTCTATATTAGTTGATGGATAAAATCTTTTATCTTTTAAAAAACCAACCGCACCACTACCAATTCCTATGTAATCTTTTTGTTTCCAGTAACCTAAGTTATGCCTAGATTGGTATGAACCAAAGTTTGAAATTTCATACTGCTTAAAGCCGTTGGCTTCAATTTTTTTAAAAAACCATTCTGTGAGTTCAAGTTTTTCATCTGAGAGTTTTGGTTTTTTCTCAAACGGTGTATTCTCTTCTATTGTAAGAGCATAAGCACTAAGATGATTAATTGGAAGAGAAAAAGCCTTTTTTAGGTCATTTCCTAAGAGTTCTTTGCTATCTCCTGCGGTTGCATAAATAATATCTAGACTTAAATTTACAAAACCTATATCTCTTGCGTTATTAATAGCATTGATTGCATCTTGTGCTTTGTGTGCTCGTCCTAAAAGTTTTAATTTTTCATCATTAAAACTTTGCACTCCAAAACTGATGCGGTTTATTCCAAGTTCATACATCCCTTTTAACCACTCTTTAGAAGCACTATTTGGATTTGCTTCAGATGTTAACTCTATGCAATTTGATAGATATGGTTTTAATATTTTAAAAATAGGAGCGTAAAGATCAGGTTTAATGGTTGATGGTGTTCCACCACCGATAAAAAGCGTTTTTATATCGCCAGCTTGAACATTAAATCGTTTAAGTTCAAAGTGCAACTGCTCTTTAAGTGCTGACATATAATTTTGTTTTTCTTCAAATTTATCAACGTAAGAGTTAAAAGCACAATAATGGCACTTACTATCGCAAAAAGGGATGTGAATGTATAAAAGCATTGTGGTGATTCTAGCTAAATTAAGTGCTAATTAGGTAAAATCACAAAATTTTTCTGCGAGGTTATTTATGCCAAAACGCACCGATATAAAAACTATACTTTTAATAGGCTCAGGTCCAATTGTAATTGGTCAAGCTTGTGAATTTGATTACTCTGGAACTCAGGCTGTAAAAACATTAAAAGAGTTAGGTTATAGAGTTATTTTAATTAATTCAAATCCTGCAACAATTATGACAGATCCTGAATTTGCAGATCGTACATATATTGAGCCAATTAACGAAGAGGTAATTGAACGCATTATTAAACAAGAAGATGTTGATGCAATCCTTCCTACAATGGGTGGTCAAACTGCACTAAATGCGGCTATGAGTATGTATGAAAAAGGTATGCTCGATGGGATTAAATTTTTAGGAGCTAATCCAGAAGCTATTAATAAAGGTGAAGATCGTCAAGCTTTCAAAGAGGCAATGATTAAAATTGGTATGGATTTACCAAATAGTCGATATGCGTATAATATGGACGATGCAATTGACGCGGCTGAAGAGATTGGTTTTCCAATTATCATTCGTGCATCTTTTACTCTTGCTGGTGGTGGAAGTGGTGTTGCGTATAATATTGATGAATACAAAATTTTGGCTAAACGTGGACTTGAGGCTTCACCTGTAAGTGAAATTTTAGTTGAAGAGTCTTTACTTGGTTGGAAAGAGTATGAGATGGAAGTTATTCGTGATAAGAATGATAACTGTATTATTGTCTGTTCAATTGAAAACGTAGATCCTATGGGTGTTCATACTGGTGATAGCATAACTGTAGCGCCAGCTCTAACACTTACCGATAAAGAGTATCAAAGAATGAGAAATTCATCTTTTGATATTTTACGTGAGATTGGTGTTGATACTGGTGGGAGTAATGTTCAGTTCTCAGTTGACCCTAAAACTGGGCGTATGATTGTTATTGAGATGAATCCAAGAGTTAGTCGTTCAAGTGCGCTTGCATCAAAAGCTACTGGTTATCCAATTGCTAAAATTGCGACTATGCTTGCGGTTGGATTTACGTTAGATGAGCTTGAAAATGACATTACAGGAACTGCTGCTAGTTTTGAACCGGTTATAGATTATGTTGTAACAAAGATTCCTCGGTTTACTTTTGAAAAATTTCCAGAGGCTGATTCAACACTTAGTACAGGTATGAAAAGTGTTGGTGAAGTTATGGCAATTGGACGCACATTTAAAGAATCTATGCAAAAGGCACTTTGTTCACTTGAAACTGATTTAAGTGGTTTTGAGAAGATGGATTGCGATGATGAAACTATGCGTCATGAAATTAGACGTCCAAACGATAGTAGGATTCTTTATGTTGCAGAGGGTTTTCGTCGTGGGTTAAGTGTTGAAGATATTTTTGATATATGTAAAATTGATCCTTGGTTTTTATATCAGATTGAAGAGATTATAGCTTATGAGAAGAAAGTAACTCTTGAACTTCTTCAAAATGCTGGTGATATGCGTGAAGCTAAAACATACGGCTTCTCAGACAAAATGCTAGCTCAATTAATTAGTTCAAATGAAAATATTGACTTTAGTGAAAATGATTTATATGCAGCTAGAAAAAAGTTAAATGTTTCGCATGAATTTAATGAAGTTGATACTTGTGCCGCTGAGTTTGAAGCTCTAACACCATATCTGTACTCAACAATAAACGTTGCTGGAATGCCTCATGGTGGTCGTAAAGCTGATGGTGAAGAGAAAAAAGTTTTAATTTTAGGTGGTGGTCCAAATAGAATTGGACAAGGAATAGAGTTTGATTATTGCTGTGTTCATGCCTCTTTTGCATTAAAAGAGATGGGTATTAAAAGTATTATGTATAACTGTAATCCTGAAACTGTATCAACTGATTATGATACTAGTGATGTACTCTATTTTGAACCTATTGATTTAGAACATGTTAAAGAGGTGATTGAGGTTGAGCAACCTGATGGAATTATTGTTCACTTTGGCGGTCAAACTCCGTTAAAACTTGCTAAACCACTAACTGCAATTGGTTCAAAAATAGCTGGAACTCCAGCACGTGTTATTGATATGGCAGAAGATAGAGAGAAATTTTCAGCTTTTGTAAAAGAGTACAACTTAAAACAACCAGAAAATGGTTCAGCTACAACTAAAGATCAAGCTTTTGAAATTGCAAATATTATTGGTTACCCAGTATTAGTTCGTCCAAGTTATGTCCTAGGTGGTCGCGCGATGCGAATTGTTTATAATGAGCAAGAGTTGCGTCAGTATATGGATGAAGCAGTTAGTGTTAGTAATGATTCACCTGTGTTAATAGATAAATTTTTAGATCGTGCTATTGAGCTTGATGTAGATGCAATTTGTGATACTAAAGAGGTATATATTGGCTCAGTTATGCAACATATTGAAGAGGCTGGGATTCATTCAGGTGATAGTGCGTGTGCGCTTCCTCCGATTTCACTTAGTGATGAAATCATTAAAAAAGTAGAGAGGGAGACAAAAGTAATCGCTTTAGGACTTGGTGTCAATGGACTTTTAAATATTCAATATGCAATTTATCAAGATGAGGTTTATTTGATCGAAGTAAATCCAAGAGCTTCAAGGACAGTTCCATTTGTTTCAAAAGCAACTGGAATGCCACTTGCAAAAATTGCAACACGCGTAATGGTTGGTGAGAGTTTAAGAGATGCTTTAGATGCTTATGATAATAATATTGTAGAGTATGATAATAATGTTTTTAAACCAAAAAAACGTGACTACGTGAGTGTAAAAGAGGCAGTTTTTCCATTTAACAAACTTTATGGTGCAGATTTACTTTTAGGCCCTGAAATGAAATCAACTGGTGAGGTAATGGGAATTAGTTCTTGTTTTGGTTTGAGTTTCGCAAAAAGTCAAATTGCTGCTGGTAATAAACTTGTGACTGAGGGAACATGTTTTCTTTCGCTTTCAGATTTAGACAAAGAATATGCTGTAGAAATTGCAAGTGCGTTAATAAAATTAGGTTTTAAAGTCTTAGCAACAAGTGGTACACAAAAACTATTACGTGTTGCTGGAATTGAAGCAGATAAAGTTTTAAAGATTAGCGAGGGTCGTCCAAATATTGACGACATCTTGAAAAATGGTGAAATTTCACTTGTTATTAATACTATTAATACTCAAAGCTCCAAAGAGGACGCAAGAGCGATACGTCAAACTGTCATTCGTTCAGGTGTTCCATATTTTAGTACAGTAGCAGCTGCATTTGCTGGCATTGAAGCATTAGAAAAAATGCTTACAAAAGAGGTGTTAGAGGCTAAAGCTTTACAAGATTATTTAAATAGTTAAATGGTTTGGTTGACGCAAACTGATACAACTGTTGGATTTCTCTCACAAGATGCTATTGCTCTTGCGAGAGTAAAACAAAGAGATATAAATAAGCCATTCTTAACAGCACTTGCTGATTTAAAATCATTAAAACAAAAAGTTCGAGTTCCAAACTTTCTACATAAAGAGATTAGACGATCTAAAAAAAGAACATATATTTTAAATAATATCTCTTATAGAGTTGTTCAAGATGGAACTCATCACGATTTTTTAAAACGAATAGGATGGGCATACTCTACTTCTGCAAATAAAAGTAATGAAGAGTACAATGAAAAATTCTGCTTTGAAAATGCAGATATTTTGCATTTAACAAAAGATGGTTTTGTAGAGAGTAATCCATCTTCTATATACAAAGTCATTAGAAATAAAAGTGTTAGGTTAAGATAAAGTTTTAAAATATCTTTCTATTTTAATTTATATTTATCTGATATATTGGTTGTTTTGATATAAAATTTAATAAATTTCACTCTTTTTTAATTAAATTAAGTTTTTATGAGTATAATTTATTAATTTTATTTTAAAGGAATCTAATAAAATGAATAAAAAATATTTCTTTTTTATCATAAAGTTATTGTTTATTACTAGTCTTATTGCTAGTAATTATGTACAAGCTGCGAACAGTTCGCTAAAAGTTGGATTATATCCTTATGTACCACGTATAGAGCAATTTAAAACAGCATTGCTTAAGGAGTGGAAAGTTAAAAATCCAACAGTTGATCTAATATTTGATGAAACTTGGGATGGAGGTTATGACACTAAACCAAGTGATGATCTCGATGTATTCGTTTTTGATGCTATGAATTTTGCAAATTTTTTGTCAAAAGGATATTTAATGTCTATGAAAAAAGTTGATATTAATAATATTGATGACTTTGTCACATATGCAATTGAGGGTGTAAAATATAATGATTCATATTACGCAATTCCACAATTAGGATGTGCAAATATTTTATTTTATAAGAAGACTGATACTAGTGTAGGTAATGCCAAATCGATAGATCAACTCGACTCAGTATTAAAACAATGTACTTATACTAGCCAAATACCACCTGATAGACGTGGTTTAATGTTAGATATGTCAGGTGGTACAACTAATGCTACATTTTATTTGGATATAGCACATAGTATGAACAATAAATATCCACTTCCATTGCCAGAGAACGATAGTGATTTAAGTCCAGAGGTTATTGAATCTATGCATGATTTATTATCTATGGCAAGTTTTGAAAATGCAACTAAATCGATAGAAGCGTATGAAAGAGCTACTTGGTTTAGTAATGGTTATGGACGCGCATTAATAGGTTTTACTGAGCATATGTCTGCGATGACAAAAGAGACTCGTGATAGTATTAATTTCAAACCTTTGCCTATGTCTAATAATAACAATCCTCCTCTTTTTTATGCTGATGTTATTGCAGTTAATGCCAAAACAAAAAATAGAGAACTAGCTCTACAGTTGGCTAATATCATGGCATCTACAAAGGTTATGGTAGAAAGTATAGGAGCTGACAAAAATAGTGCGTATCCACAATATTTAATGTCTACACGTCAAAGCGTTTTTAAAGAGATAGGAAAGAATTTTCCAATTTATAATAAAATGTTAATAATGGTACAAGAGTATAATCCTATTATGTTTAAGTTACCAGCAAACTCTGAACAATGGTTAAAAGATATGAAAAATGATATTCGTACTAGAGCTCAAGCTAACTATACATGTGGTTGTGATCGAGTATCTTCTGTAGTAATTTCAAGTTACATTACTGCAAACAATATTTGTACTGCTACATGTGCTAATTATGGTGGCTGGAACAAACAATGGACAAATGAAACACCAGCAGCACCTTTAGGTAAATCTGTATGTGGTTGTAATTCATGTGCAAATTAAATACATAAAGCGAAGTATTTACTAGATAAATAATAATATAATTTCGATCAATAAAATTTTTAAATATTATATTTTTTTGGTCGAAATGGACTAAAATATTACTTCAAAACCATTGTATGGCTACTTATGATTGATTTAAGAGAATTTGGAAACTACAGAATTTTATTTAATAATTAATTAGATAGCATATTTGTAGGACGCATTCTACATAGAAGAAGCTTACGGCTAAAATTAACTCTATAATAATATAAAGATAATAAAAATTATATTTTAATTTAAGTATTTAATTAATACAATAATAATATTAAATTTTTATATTACATTTAAAATTTAATACTAACTAAGGGGGAAGTATGAAAAAAGTTGTTTTAGCTGGTTTATTATTAGGGGGGCGCTTTTCGCTCAAAATGTAGGTGCATTAAGTAAGTATTTAAAAGATGTGGATTTGACAAATGTGCAAATAACAGAAGTTGATTTTTCTGAAAATTTGAACCTCAATAGGTTGACAAAATTAGGTAATAAGGTTAGTTCAGGCAAAAGAACTAGGGCACTGTTTTCAGCAGCAGCGCCTGTAATAGATCCAAATACCGATACACTATGGAGTGTTGGTGCAGGTTATCGCATTTTAACAGATACAGCAGCAGGTACACAAGTGTGTATTAATTCTGTATGGCATGACTCTTTGCAGCAATCTGCAAGTGCTTTTAGGCTTACTCCAGAGGCAAGTTACTACAATAATACTCCTGTACAATTAAATAGTTTTGGAGGTTGGATTTATTTAGAGAGCCAAAATCCTATAATTGGTAGTTGTCAATTAACACGAAGACATGATACTCTTAAAGTATTTAATGTTGCAATAACAGCAGATCGCAAGCTTTCAGTTGGCGGTAGTGTAACACAATGGTCATCAACTAATATAACCACAATAGAGCAAATTCCTCAAAATGAATGGATTTATATTTCAGCTTACCAATCTGGAAAATCCTTTCAAATTGGTTGGAAAAGAGCAGATTTAACAGGTGATACACAAGTTGGTTCAATTTATCCAAGTTTTGCACTAGACCTTACTCCAAATATTTATGATTTTCCAATTAAAAATAATTGTTTACAAAAAGCATCTCACCTTTTTTGGCAACCAGGGGTAGCTATGTTTGATAATATGTGGCAAAGTGATTTAAGTACAATGGAGATACATGGAACAATAGGAACAGATTATGATTTATATGATGGAATTTTAGTACCTCAATTAACAGAGTTACTTTTAGGTAATCCTAGCACAATCACTTATAATGATGTTGATGTATATTTTGGTACAGCAGAAGGTGTTATTGTCGATTTAAGAAATAGAACTTGTAGTGCATTTGATGCACCACCTTTAAATTAAAATAAAATTGTGTTATGAAAGTCAAATTTCATAACACAAGATATTATAAAAAGGCTCATAGATGTTTATAACTAATGAAAATAATAAAATTATTGATACCACTCCAATACAAGCACGTATTTCAAAAGCAGATAAAGTGAATGTGCAAGAGCTTAAGAATATTGATTTAAGTAGTTCACTGAATTTACTTGATACAAAATCATTTGAGTATAACTATACTAAAGATATTGAATCAATTATAAATCTTACTAATGTCAATAGTCATACAAGTGGTAATTATACTTTATCGGGAAACAGGGCAGTAAGTGGCCCTATTTTTAATGCAAATTTAAAAGGGAACTCAGGAGTAAATGCTGCAACAATGGATATTAACGGCATTAAAGGAAGTTTAATATTTGATCTAAATGATAATAATAAAATAGATGTTGGAAGTGAAAATTTAGTTGTTCAAGATTTGTTTGCCCTAGATGACAATAGAGATGGAATTTTAAATGAAAAAGATGAATTTTTTAATAAATTGAGAGTAGTACTAAAAGATAATAACTCAGAAAACACCATGGTAAAACTCTCTAGTGTAGTAAATTTTATTAATTTAGAAGATTATATAAGAGAAAATAATGTAAAAATTGGTAAGAGTTTGGGCATGATAAATCCTGCTTTACAATACATTGACCCAGTATATACACATGATAAATATAATAAAAGTACAGTAGATAGTATGTTTAAGAAATTTGCTAATGAAGATGGTTGGATAGAGTTTAATGATGATACAGCTGAGTTTCTTGCAAATCTAGCCTATAAAAGAGAAGATATAAATGGAGATGCTTATTTACAAAAAGTAAATACTCAAGGGATTGCTTACAAACTAGATGAGACAGGAGAGCATGGAGTTAATTTTTATAACGGTAAAGGTGCTTTTTTAGCTTCACATTATACGTCTCAGGGTTACCGTCGTGATTATTCACCAGGCTTTAGCTCTTATATGAAAAGCGGTGAAAAAGATGAAACTAGTACGGACAACGTTGTACGTTTTAGTCCTACCCACAAGAAAAACGGTTTAGAAGATGGAGTAAAATTCACAACTAGAGATG